>Ga0255755_1001221_pt1 | contig 23673 bp, 24 predicted proteins | sample 011ome_18_FD_179955 | JGI IMG/M metagenome (GOLD analysis project Ga0255755, IMG submission 179955) | Coastal salt marsh microbial communities from the Groves Creek Marsh, Skidaway Island, Georgia - 011501BT metaG (version 2) | ecosystem: Environmental > Aquatic > Marine > Intertidal zone > Salt... | reverse complement strand
AAATAATAATCATGGATTACTCTACTTATTTAATAGGCAATTTAATATTTATAGCCTTGCTTTACTGGGTTGTAAAAAATAAAAATAATTGGTAGTTCAAATATTAGTTAATATATTTTTAGGATAGTGAACAATGGAAACTATTTTTATTTATTCGATAATCTCTCTGTTTTTTGGTGGCATCATGTGGTCGTTTGAAGGTAGTAAATTTACTGATCATGGACAAAACATGAGTATGCTTTTATTTTTTAAATTTAGTAAATGGTTTTTTGTGATCTTAGGTTTTGCTATACCAATAGCTTTTTAAGATTTAGTCAAATTTTTATTTGGATCGTAAAAAGGTTTATTTACAACCACTGCATTAAATTCACTATTGCCATCATCAACAATTAATTTCTGATTTAAATTTGAATAATCTATATCAACAATTGCTAATGCAATATTTTTTTCTAAACGCGGCGAATAAACAGCTGAAGTTATTTTCCCAACTATTTTATTGTTATAAAGAAGATTCCAAAATCTCGTATTAGGTCCATTCATACGTTTATTATCTAGGTATAGTCCTACTTGCTTTCTTTTAATGCCATCGTTTTTTATTTTAATAAGAGCATCCTTACCAATAAAATCAAAATCATTATTTAAATCAATAAACTTATCCATACCAAGCTCTAAAGGGTTTGTATTGATGGTCATATCAGCATGATAAGAAAGCATACCTCCTTCAATTCTTCTTATTGTTGAGGTATGTCCTGGTTTTAAACCCATAGGTTCACCAATCTTCATAATATGTTCATAAAGTTTATTGCCAACTTTGGAGTCAGTAAGAAATATTTCATATCCTAATTCACTAGACCAACCTGTTCTCGAAATAATTAACTCAGTATGATTAAATGTAAATTGCTTAAACCAATAATATTTTAAGCCTGATATTTTTTCTCCAAATATTTTAATCATAATATCTCTTGATTTAGGGCCTTGAAGTTGAAGCGGAGACACATCAGGTTCGGTTATCTCAACATTATAATTGGTATTAGCTGCTAAACCTTGAGCCCAAAAAAGAATGTCACTATCTGCAAGTGAAAACCAATATTTATCTTCACTAACTTTTAATAAAATTGGGTCGTTTAAAACACCGCCATTTTGATTTACTAAAATTACATACTTACATTGTCCTACCTTCATGTTAGATAAATCTCTTGGTGTCATCATTTGAACAAATTTACTAGCATCGGGTCCTTTGACTTGTACTTGTCTTTCAACAGCTACATCACAAAGAATGGCATCATTTATTAAATTCCAAAAATTTTGCTCTGGATTACCGAAATCCCTTGGAATATACATGTGGTTGTAAACAGAGAAATCTTTCGCCCCCCACTTAACCGTGGCATCAAAAAAAGGACTTTTTCTAATTTGTGTCCCGAAACCAAAATCTTCCATTTTTTTTGCTCCCCATAATAAAATATACATTTACGTTAATACTCTTTTATAGATTATTCAATTTATTTTTTTAGGTGATAAGATTAGTAAATGAGATCAATAATATGCACTTTCTTAATAATTTTTAGTTTCAATATTTATGCTGAATTTGATACTAAATGTTCAGTTCTAATAACAAAACGACTTCAATCATCAGAAGATGCCTATAAAGATGCTTTAATGAAAATTAATTCTTGTAATAAGTATGATATTTTGTCGGTAACAAGCTTTCTTGAAGAGCCAATAAGCAAAGTATACATAACAGATCTGATACAAACTTACTGCATGTTTGACCATCAAATCATTACTTTAATAGATTCTAATACAAGCAATATGAGCTGTGTTCACAGAGGCCTAGCTCGTATTGAGAGAAAATTTAATACAGTTCAATAATTATTGTTACGCAAAGTTAACAATAAGTTTCAAACCCTTAATATAAAAGTCTTATAAATTCAGTTTAATAGTTATTGAAAATACTCCTCGATGCACAATCAATACTTTCATTGATAGCAGGTTTTCCCCTGAACCTGCTATCAAAATTTTAAATATAAAGGTTGCAGCCCATACAGATTAAAACAATGATTGATGGTAACCATATTATTGGTCTTATCATTTTAAATCTATAGAGATCAGCCATTGCTCCAAGTAAATATAAAACTCTTAGACCTAACCATGTTTGAGCTAGCATTAAATTATCGACTTCTAAAATAACTGACAATACTGCTAAAACCATGAATATTGGCAAGGATTGTCGTAAATTATCACCTGCTGAAGCCATCCTTTCTGATAAAGCTGTCTTAGCTGATATATCACCGCCAGTATATGTCCACTGAATAAATGGTACCTTGTGTAGTGAAAAGCTCATTACCAAGAACAAGTGCAAAATGTAAAACATAACTACACATATAATTAGATTTGTCATATTAATTCCCTATTAGTTAATAACTTAATATAAATACTTTTAATATTTGTTTCAATTAATAGTTCTAAGAATTTATTAGATTGATATCTTCTTGTTTTAGTAACTTATTATCAATAGTCTCAAGAAGTGGCTTTAAGTGTTTTGCATAAGGCTTCCATCGACCCATACCTTTCTTGTTAATAGGTTGTCTTACTTGTTCAGAACTAGCTGTTCTTACTGATCTTTCTGTTTTATGAAATGAAATACAACTTTCTTCAAAGGGAATGTTTATGAACTCAAGGATTCTTCTCACTTGCCCTTCTAGGTCATCAATAACATCCTCATTATTAACTCTCAGAACCTTTCCTGGAAGAACTTTATCCCAATGATCCATTAACTTTATATAGCTATTGTAATAACTACCAGCTTCTTTTAAACCATAGGTGAATTCTTGACCTTGAGCAAATAATTGTTTGAACATGCTAAAGCAACAATCTAATGGATACCTTCTTGCATCTATAATTTTTGCATTAGGCATTATTAAGTGAATTAATCCTATATGCCTAAAATTGTTTGGCATTTTATCTGTAAACATAGGTGCATTTTTTCTATGCATTTGCGTATCATCAATAAATTCTTTTCCCATTTTAAATCTTTGATCAGGGCTAAAAGTACTCATGACGGATGGGTATTTGCCTTCTTTTCCATAAATATCATCACCCCTAAGACTCTGTGCAAGAGACAAAATATTTGGCAATTCTAATGTTCCATCTATCATAGAGTGCGATGCAAGTATCTGTTCAATTAGAGTAGATCCAGCTCTTGGAAGTCCTAGTATAAAAATAGGATCTTTTGTTAAAAAGCCGCCATCACCAAGAGTTGTAAAAAAATCTTCGTTACAAGTATTTATTTGAGCCTGTAATTCATTATCCATTCTTTCAATAGAATATTTGCTTTGATTTCTTTTAATTTCGTTACCTTTGTCTAGATGAATAAATGCCTGGTCATAATCTCCATTTGATTCAAGGGCTTGAGCCAAAGCAAAGTGAAAATAAACCTTTTCTTTTAAAGATAGATCTACTCTATTTAATTGAGTTTTTATAATATTAATTTCATTGTCAGTAAACGAATAGGTTTTTAAATTAGCTAATGAAAAGAAAGCTTCTCCATGATCGGGTTTAATCTTGTAAGCTGATTTATAACTTTCTATAGCTTCATTAGTATTTCCTAAAGTCTTCTGAGCATGGCCTCTTGATGTAAGTGAACTAAAGTTAAATTTATTTTTTTGAAGAATGAAATTAAATAACTCTACTGCTTTGTCGTGATCTCCGTTTTGCATCATCTCACTAGCTTTTTGTTGTTGATATGAGAGATTATTAGGAAATTGTTCGCATAATATATTTACCTGTTCCATAGTTTTAGAAAATTTCTGTTTCTTTCTTAAAACCATTGCATATTTCATTCTCAACTCACCATCATCTGGTTTAAATTCAACTGCCTTTTCTAATAAAGTTTCTGCATCATCAAAATAACCAAGTCTATTAGCTATTTCAGCTAACTGAGACATTGCATAAGTATGTGTAGGATTTCTTTTTAAGAACTCTCTACATCTTTTTTCAGCTATACCTAACCTACCCTCATTCATTATTTGATCTATATAAAGTAAGTTATTAGGTAAAGATTTCAGTTTGTTTATTTGTTCCATTGCATGATCTGCTGCCGGCTTATTGTTCTGCTCATTAAAATAATTAAACAATGAATGCCATGAGGCTAGCAAAGCAGGATTAAGCTCACATGCTTGTCTATAACTTGCGATAGCTCTATCGTCATTACCCATCGCTTTATTTAAGTGCCCTAATTCCTGATAAGCCCTAGCCATGTCTGGTGCCACTCTTAATAAGTTTTCAAGGTGATTATATGAATCATCATATTGTTTTAAATATCTGCATGACACTGCAGATAAATATAGTGCATCTATATGTTCTGGGTATTTAGTAAGACTTATTTTTAATAAATTTAAGGCGTCATTGAATCGATTTTCTTTAACTGCTTGAGTTGCCTCATTTATATCTACAGCTAGAGAGGCGTCATTTACATCATGTTTGTTTTCTAACATTTATATGTTTCTAATAAATATATTAATTATTATAAATAAAAAAGGGAGTCGAAACTCCCTTAATATTTTAATTAAGTCTTAGATTAGAAAGATTTCTTATATCTAATACCTAAAGTTCTTGGTTTAATAACTGATATTCTAGATCTATCAAAGACAAAGGTGTTACTAATGTGACCTCTTTTATCAAAAACATTATCTAAATATACTTCAGCTGTCCAATCATCATTACTTCTACCTGTTCTGATATTAAAATAATGATATGCATTTTGCTTAGCTTTGTTTGGCTCCATTATATCGGAGAAACTAGCATTAGAGAGAACAACTTGAGCTTGTAAATGTCCAGTATTACCTGAATCCATTCCCCACTCTTTTCTAACATTCAAGTTACCTTGAAAATCAGGAGCAAATGCCAAGTCAGAACCTACAACAACATCAGCTGTTGGAACTAAACTTTTAGTTATTTCAGTATCCAAGAATGAGAATGCACCTGATACTATTAAGTCTCTATCTGTTATATATACAAAGTCACCTTCAACACCAGATATTTCTGCATCTGCAGCATTATCTGAGAAGAATAGGTTAACAATACTAGGATCAAAGACAGTACTTTGTAAACCAGTGATGTCAACCATGAAGGCACTTCCGTTAAATCTAAGCTTTCCATCTCTTAGAACAGTTTTCCAACCAAACTCTAGATTGGTAACCTCATCGGTATCAACTTCAGCTTTAACTGTATATGTCTTATCTGGATTTTGAGCTCCAACAGGACGGTTTAATAGTCCTGGTCTAAAGCCTTCTGACCATGTGACATAATACATAGTATCTTCGCTCGGATTCCAAGCTAATGTTGCCTTACCAATTACACCATCAGTTTCTGCTTTATCAGGATAACCATTAGCGTTACCTGGAGCATACTGTGTTGACAGGTTAGCACCACAACATGTTGACTCAGTTGCAGCATTGAAGTTATAGAAAGATGAGTTAGCACTACCCTCTAAATCAACCGCTATATCATACCAACGAGCACCTAAAGTTAACTCTACATTTTCTGCTACATCAATATTAACTTCACCAAAGATACCTTTTTGCTCATCAGTTCTTTTAATATCATTCCAGAATATTACAGGAGCTGTAAAAGGTCCTGGAACAGAATACCAACCAGCACCTGTATTACCACCAGTTGTACCTGCTGGAGGATTGGTGTGAGGATAGTTTGGTGCCCAACCAGGAACACCATTCCAACCTAAGTTCTTTGTAGAACCTGGATATGTAAAGAAATTAAGTTCTGTTAATTCAAGATCACTAAAGAAAGCACCAGCAGTAACAGTCATAGTATCGCTGATTGGTGCATTTACTCTAAACTCATGAGTCATTACTTCAGTATTTGTAGTTGAATCAACATATAAATTTGGAGCCTGACATGTTCCACTTGGAGCAGCACTACCAGGATAAGTTACAGAACCATCACAAATGTAATACGGTAAATATTGACCTACAAAAAGGTAATCAGTGTAGTCAACTATTTGATCTGTTGCTCTATCAGTGTAAGCACCTGCATAAACAACCTCTAGATCACCAATTGAACCGTTAATGGTTACACTCATATTATCGAACTCATCAGATATTGTATCTTCTGAATATCTTTGAATTTCCATATCATCTAATGTTGGATCAACAAAGAAAACACCATCTGAATCAATGCTTTGTTGAGCAACTGTAACTAATGCGTCCCAATTATCGTTGATTTCATGAGCAACACTTGCTCTGAAACCTTCATAAGTAACAGGGTTTGCATTTTCTTTTTCAATTGCCTGGGCATTTATTAGGTTAACACCTGATAAATTAGCACCTGCTTGGAAACCAGCTCTAGATGACGCTACAGGCAAACCATTAGCTCTAACAGTGCCAGCAGTTCTAAATCTAGCTGATTGACTTGCATTTAATGTTCCAGCAACTTGATCAACATAACCACCTCTGTGATCTCTATAAGCTACAAATCTTAAAGCTGAGCTTGCACCTAATGGCACATTAGTCATGTATTCAAATTTGTTACCTTCATCTCCTCCTGAAGTGATTCTTCCCTCGACCTCAAGACTACTAGCGCTTTCACCCATAACTGGTTTGTTTGTTATTAATCTAACAACACCAGATTGAGAACTTGCTCCGAAAAGCGTTCCCTGCGGACCAGATAGAACCTCAATACGAGATACATCTGCAGCATACACATCTAAATTTCTACCAGGTTGAGCTAAAGGTTGCTCATCTAAGTAAAAAGATACGTTAGGTGCTAAACCAGCAACACCTGCTGTGGTTAAGTTAGGAGTTGTAGAAGCTAAGCCTCTTATGTAGATGGTATTCTGCCCTGGGCCAGAGCCACCTGCGGTTACTCCAGGAAGCTGAAGTAAATAATCTTCAAAGACATTAATACCTTTTTCTTCTAGAGTTTCCTCTCTAAGAGCAGCAACTGCAACAGGTACATCTTGAAGACTTTCAGCCTTCTTCCTTGCTGTAACAACAATTTCTTCAACTGTTGCCTGACTTTGCCCAGCAACAATACCACTAAAAGCAGCAGTGTTTATAAGAGCAAATGCAGATAAGGAAGGTAGTATTTTATTCTGTTTATATTTGTTCAACATAATAAATTCCTTTATAAAAGTTAAAAAAATTGCAAATAAACAAATATGCAGGTTTCCCCCAGTTTTTCCCCCAGAGAAGTTTAGCTTTGTTTATAGACCAGCAATTTCAGTAAATCGGTCTGATTCTTATGATACCAGCTTAAATAAATGATGCAAATTTAAATGAATATGTTAATTATGTTATTTCCTAGAAAAAAATACATATTTATGTTTCACTAAAAAACATCAAATAATATAAAAAATTAATGAATAGCTTAAACAAATCAAGATTTCTTCTTTCAGTTTTATTATTATCGACAATTACTGCAATTGTTTTTACAAATCTTGAAGCTTCATCACAATTTTTTAGTAGTACTCAGGTTGCTATATCTCAATCAATGGGATGGTTCATAATCCTTACTGCAAATGGTTTTTTGGTATTTTCGACGTATTTAATATTTACTAAATATAAAAATATCAGATTAGGTGGACTAAATGCAGTTCCTGCATATTCCTACTCTAATTGGATAGCAATGCTTTTTAGTGCAGGTTTGGGTATTGGTCTTTTATTTTATGGGGTAGCTGAACCTATAGGAAATTTAAACGATTATCCTGAGATGACTGATGATCTTTCACATAACGCTGGTAAAGCTATGAGTTTAACCAATTTACATTGGGGTCTACATGGTTGGGCAGTCTACTCAGCCTTAGGTTTATGTTTTGCTTTTGCATCATATAACAGAAAAAAAGCATTTAGGGTTAGTTCTTTACTAGGTGCCTCTGTGGAAAAAAATAAACCTCTTGCAGCCACAATTGATATTATTGCAATTCTAACTACGATTATTGGCATCGCAACATCTCTTGGCTTAGGGGCATCTCAAATCAATGGTGGTCTCAATTACGTTTTTAATATCGAAATTAATGAATTTATTATCATCATACTGATAACTCTTTTAGGACTTCTTAGTGTATGTCTTGGCTTAGATGCTGGAATTAAACGTTTATCTCAAATTAATATGTTTATAGCCTTATCTTTAGTTCTTGCAGTTCTGTTAATAGGTCCTACTGTATTTATTCTCAATGCAATGGTTCAAAATGCAGGTGTATACATAAATGAAATTATAAGACTTTCAACTTGGACAGAAGCTTATAATAATTCTATATACCAAAATGGCTACACCTTATTCTATTTTACCTGGTGGTTTGCATGGGCACCTTTTGTTTCATTATTTATTGCACGGATTTCATATGGAAGAACTATTAAAGAGTTTATTGTGGGTGTTCTTTTTGTACCATCTTTAATAGTTTTTATATGGATGGGAATTTTTGGTAATTCCGCAGTGTATTTACTTGTTAATAATATTTCAGATATAGCAGGCGCTGTAAGTAATAACGCAAGTACTGCATTGTTCGTACTTTATGATTCTATGAATTTTTCATTTGCATTGTCTTTAATTTCTTTAATCTTGATTGTTACTTTTTTTGTTACCTCATCTGATTCGGGTGCACTTGTTGCATCAATGTTATCATCTAAAAAAGGTGCTGAAATTGATGGTGATTCTCCATTAATTTCTAGGATTACATGGGCAATCCTTCTAGGAGTAGTAGCTGCTGTTTTATTGAAAGCTGGGGGTTTAGGAGCCTTACAAACAGCAGTTGTAATATTTGGAATACCTTTTTCTATAATTACAGCTTTTGCTTGTAGAGAGCTTTATAGATCTCTTGAAGATGAATTAAATAATTAATTTATTTCATCGTCTAATTTTTTAAGTTCTTCCTTAGTCATATCATCTTCAAAGATTAACTGTTCGCTAGTCTTAACAGTCTTTTTTAATTTTTTTCCAATAATTAAGGCAATAATAACTAATATTAAAATTAAACCAATTTGATATAACATATAAGTATCCTATATATAATAATTAAGTCTTTATAATATAACTACATATGAATGCATTAGACAATATATTAAATAGAGTTTCAGCCAGATCATTAATAGAACCTCACCCTACTCAGGATGAAATGGACAAAGTTTTTAGAGGAGCATTACGTGCACCTGATCATGCTTGGTTAAGACCGAGTAGTTTTATTCAAGTTACTGGAGAAGGAATCGATAGGTTATCAGAAATATTTGAAGAATATGCAAAAACTGTTCCTGACATAAAAGATGAAATAATTACAAAATATAAAAATGCACCATATAGAGCACCAATGATAGTTATATTAGTTAATTCATTTAAGGACCATCCTAAGGTGCCTGAAATAGAACAAAAACTATCTACCGCAGCCTCTGCTCAAAACATTCTATTATCATTAAATGCCCTTGGTTATTCAGCAATCTGGAGAACTGGAAAATTAGCATTTAATCCATTTGTAGCATCAAAACTAAATCTTGAAGCTAATCAAGAAATTCTTGGTTACATATATATAGGAACAGCAGATGGAACGAACAAAAGAATACCAGAATTAAATGTTGAAGATTTTGTAAGTTATTTATAAGTTATTTGTTTTATAAATATATGCTGCGATAAATGCCATGGTTGTAAATATTAATTCAGAGATCAAGGATGCAATAGCTATTTCAGTTTCATAATTAATAGCTGTTAGTACATTAAAAATTCCTGCAATTAAAAAAATGAGTCCAGCACTAAATATCCATTGATATTGCTTAGTTACAAATGAAAGAATAGACATTATTGATGTGCCAAGAAAAAAAGCAGTAAAGTCTCTAACTTGAGTATTTCGTGCATCCCCTTCCATATAAACCATGCTTAAAGATTGAGCTGCTGATTCGGGTGAAAAAATCCATTGTGCAGAAATGATAGCAAGAACTGTTGCTAGAAGTATTGATAATGTATTTGCTATTTTCATAATAATATTTTTTCTACGTTAGGTAAGTCATTGTGAATGATTTCATTATCATTGCAAACTACATGATGGGAATTAGTTTCATTCTTAAAAGAAACTGAATATCTAGGTTTATCATTAATTAAATGAAGCGCGCAATACCCCTCAATAGCTATACACTCATCAATATTTTTATCTTCTAGCATTTCTTTAACATAAGGTATTCTTTCTGGCTCTTCATCATAATGAGGGCAACAAATACCTTTTACAAAACCAAGACATGGGATGATTGCTTGATGCTCTTTAAAAGAATCGGTGATACCTTTATCAAACCAACATATTGCACCAGCACTGACCCCGCTCATAATAATATTATTTTCATATGCATTTTTTAAAATTGTATCTAATCCCCATTCTCTCCAAACTGCTAGCATACTTTTAGTATTACCCCCACCTACGTATATTATGTCTTGTTCTAATATGTGTGGTTCTAAATCAATTGTTCTTTTGAAGAAATCAATATGTGATGTTATACAATCTAAAGAATCAAAAGCCTTATAAAAATTATCAATATAACCTTGATCATCACCAGTAGCTGTTGGAATAAAACAAATCTTTGGTTTTGATTTGTTAGATTGTTTTACTATATATTTTTCAATTTTAAGTTCGCCAATCTCTCTACCAAATCCACCACCACCAATTGCAATTATTTGTTTCATAAATTATCTACAATTTTTTTAATTTCTTTGATATGTTCAGTTGTTGTTCTACAACAACCACCAACAACTGAAGCGCCCTTTTCTATCCACTGCACAACAAAATCTTTATATTGATCGGGTTTTATGGGTTGATGGTTATGATAGTGCCATTCATCAGAATCGCTCACAAAACCTTCAAGTTTATTTTTTTTATAAATGGATGAATTAGCATATATACCAAAAGTTTTTTCTTTCGTGAGTTTATCTATTGCGAGACTTGCTGTATCAGCATGAACACAGTTAACTAATTGGCAATCTATATTTAGCTTAAGTCCTTCTTCGATGGCTAAATCTAATAGTTCAGTACTTGGAAGTCTGTTTAACTTATTACCTCTTGTAGTCCAGCTTAACCAAACGATATCTGAATATTTTTTTGCAGTTGAAGCAGCTATTGTACCTTCGTATATTGATGCCATTGTTTCACATATAATCACATCAACCTCATTGTTATAAATGGAACCTAAAGTTTCATAAAATTTTCTAAGTGTTTTTTCTTTTGAACTTAAATCTGGTCTAAATGTTACATGTATTGGTGGATAGCACCCAGCAATTTTAGTATCAGAGCCAGTTTTTATAACTGCCTCTTTACATAACTCTAAAGAACGCTTTGCCAAGTCCTCATATGCAGGAGCTGTTGGTTCTCTTTTTAATAATTCTGGAGTAGCTTGATAATTAGATGTTGTTATAACATCTGCACCAGCTTCGATATTATCTATATGGATCTGTTTAATTATTTCTGGATTATGAATAAGTGAATATGCAGACCAAATAGATGTTTTAAAACTTGGAAGATACTCACCCCTATTTTCCAATTCTGTACCTAAAGCTGAATCTAAAATTAATGGCTTCATATTTGAATATGTATGTTTAAAAGTTAAACATTATACTTATTATTAAATTCAATTAATCTTTTTTTCCATTTTCTGGTAAGGAGATTAAACTCTGTTGGTCTAACAATAAATTCTTGAAAGATAGAATTTCTATCTACCATTAATATAACTATTTGTTCAATCTTTGTTCCAAACATTACATTATGAGCATTTGCATAGGCACAACCTTGCAAAAAGTAATCCTCAATCCATTCTCTTTTCTTAATTTTTTTTGCAGTTTTAAAATCAATGAGAGTTGGAACATTTTCATATAACCCAACGCAATCTGCTGTTCCAGCATATAGATTATCTAATAATAGGCCAACTTCAAGACCCCATATTTCAGTTATTCCTTTTAAGCCATCATTAATAAATTTAGTTGAAATCTTTTGTGCTAATTGTTGATCATGGGTTTCTTCAAAATTATCCCAAGATTTTCCATTTAAATAATTTTCAATTGCTTCATGAACAGCTGTTCCTATATCAGTACTTTGTTTAATTATTCTTTCAGCCTCTTCTTCACCAACCCTATTTCTCCATTGGATGAGTCCGTCAGCAGATTTTGAAGTGCCAGATAAAACAGTTGTAACACTAGGTACAGGTTTTTTATTTGAGTCTAAATAATGACGTCCAATTTCTAACTCAACTCTATCAAGAACCGGATAGTCATACTTCTTTTTATTTAGCATCAGAAGATAAGATTTTTAAAAGAGTAACCTCAAGTTGATCCGGGTCTTCAAAAAATGGAAAATGACCAGTCTCATTTAAAATAAAAATATCTTTTTCTAAATCAAGATTTTTTAAAATAATATTGTCAGCATCATATCGAGCAAGTTTATCTTTATCACAAAAAATGAATTTAACATTATTTAACTCATCTAATTTACTATCTCTTAATCTGTATTTATTACATGATTTTAAATCTATGGAACTAATTTCTTTTTGTGTCTGATTAAATAATCTTTTTAATGGATATAACTTTATTTCTCTCTCAGGGTCTGATTCAACAGTTTTTGTTCCATATGGAGATTTAATTTCACCTTTAATTCTTCCATAAAATCCTGAACCTTTTACTCCAAAACCTTGAGTTTTAATTTCAATTTCAGGAAATTTATAAACACCATATTTTGTTAAAAATTCCACTGCTTGATCTAGATTGCCTTTAGCATGCTCCAACAAAAGATCTCCAACTAAGAATGGATAAGCAATATTCATACATATTGTCATACTATTTGATACTTTAAGTGATAAATCTAGAGCTACCAATCCTCCCCAACTGTGTCCAACAAAGATAGGATTATTTAATTCAATATGTTCAAATAATTCCATACAAAACTTTGTATGCCCCTCTACATCATGAATCAATGGACCAGAGGTATATCCATGACCAGGTAAATCTATTGCAACAATATTATATTCCTCTTCTAGCGAACCAAATTTAAACATCGAAAGAGTTCTATGATCCATCCCGGCACCAGGTATAAAAACAAAATTCTTTTTTGAAGCATCTAAATCATTTTTTATAAAAAGATGTGCTTTATGATCTTTAAGCTGAATGAACATTTTGAATAGATTTTAAAATTGTTTAATGTAATTAATGATGTAATTATATGACGAAAGTTTGTTAACTTCTGTAAAAACCTCATGTCGAGCATCTTTAACAATTTTAAGAGTCACATTATTAAAAATAGTTAATAAAAATTTATATAATTGTTGAGATAATTTACTGTTAGATGATGCTGCATCATACTCGCCAGACATTACTAATACCGGAATATCTTTGTTCAAATGAGAATAATAATCTTTCTTAAATATCAACATTAATCCATTGCATAAATCTAACCAAAGACTAGAAGTTACTATAAATCCACACAAGGGATCGTTTGTATAATTATCAACACTCTCTATATCACTTGAAATCCAATCATTAGGAGTTCTGTTGGGCTTATATTCTGAATTAAATCTACGAATAGTGAGACTATCTATAATCTTGCTTTGATTAAATCTTCCATTAATTAAGATATCTAACTTTATAATTATTAAGTTAGCTATTATCGTTAATCTTGGGAGTTTAGAGGAACCTGAGAGAATTAATGCTTTTATTGATGACCTATTGTTCAGCGTTGATAGAGCAATCCAGGAACCCATACTATGACCTAATAAAAAACATGGTAAGTTTGGAAACTTGTTGTTTGCATAACTTATAGTTTCCTTTAAATCATCTCTTACTTTAAACCAACCGTTGGTATCAGCAAAATAGCCTTGAACATTCTTCTTTGTAATATTAATACCATGACCTCTATGGTCTCTTGAAATTACATGATAACCATCGTTATTTAGATTTGATATTAACCAACTATATCTTCCTATATGTTCAGCCATTCCATGACTAATAATGAAAACGCCTTTTAAATTAGTGCTAGAGGAGATATTTTCATAGTAAAGATTATTAGTCATATTAGTGTCCATAATTTATAATAATGCGATACAGAGAAAAGTTAAATAATATGCACAACATTTATATTGCTGGCACTGGTATATGGCATCCAGAAGAAAAAATCTCTAACGAGGAAATCGTCAGTTCCTATAACTCTTACGTAGAGAATTTCAATCAAGAAAATAAATTAGAAATAGAAAATGGAACAATAGAGCCAATGGAGCTCTCTTCTGCTGAGTTTATAGAAAAAGCTTCTGGCATTAAGTCAAGATATGTAATTGATAAAGAAGGTATTTTAGATATTAATAGAATGATGCCTAGAGTTAAAAATGAGCATCCAGACCGCCTATCAATTCATGCTGAAGTTGGAATTGAGGCTGCAAAAAAAGCGATGGATCAGGCTAATATAAAACCAGGTGAGATAGATGCAGTTATAGTTGGCACATCGCATGCTGCAAGGAATTATCCTGCTGTTGCTATAGAAATCCAACAAGAACTAGGAATAAATGGTTACGCTTATGATATGTTGGTAGGTTGTTCATCTACAACATTTGCAATTAATAATGCATACAGCGACATAGCTTCAGGTTTAGCTAATACTATCTTAGTAATTAACCCAGAAGTCTCTACTCCCTTTGTAAATTTTACACATAGAGATAAACATTTTATCTTTGGTGATGGTTGTGCTGCTACATTAGTTCAAAGAGATAGCATATCAGACAAAGCATTTAAAATTATTGATAGAAAACTTCATACTCAGTTTTCTAATAATATAAGAAGTAACTATAGCTATTTAAATAGAGCTGCCATTGATAGCAAAAATAATGAGGATTTATTGTTTCATCAAAATGGTAGAGGTGTATTTAAAGACGTGTGCCCTCTTGTTGCATCATTAATATCTAAACAATTAGAAAAAAATAATATTTCACCAAATGAAATCTCAAAGTTTTGGTTACATCAAGCTAATGGAAAAATGATAAGATTAATTACATCAAAAATTCTTGGTACCGATGACTTTGATGACGAAATTACTCCAATGCCAATAACTGAATTTGGAAATCTAGCATCAGTTGGTTCTCTTTTTGCTTTCAATCTTAACAACGATATACCAAAAGGACATAAAGGAGTAATTTGTTCATTTGGAGCAGGTTATTCCGTGTGCTCAATTATTGTTGAAAAAAGTTAAATTTAAAGAGATATAAGAATATAAAACTATTATAATAGCGCCATGGGTGAATTCGATGCAGTTTGGGTTTTTATTATTAGTGCAATATTTGTAGGCTTTTACATTTTTATTGAGGCACGACCAAAAGGCTCAACTTTTTTAAAAGATCTTTCTAATTCGGTTTTTAGATTCTTTAGAAAAAGATAGATTTTGTTTCTTTCTTCAAAATTTTCAGTTTTTATATATGTAATTCTTGCACTTATAGTTGGCGGGCTTGCATCTTCTAATACCGCTGGTGATGTTTGGTATCAAGAATTAACCAAATCTTCATTGAATCCACCTGGATATGTTTTTGGAATAGTTTGGCCTATTCTGTATTTATTGATGTCTATTTCTGCGTTCAGAACATTTAATGAAACTAAAAAGTTATTTTTAACTCAATTATTATTCAATGCTTTATGGTCATGGTTATTTTTTACTTTTCAGATGCCCCTTATTGCGCTAGTTAATATCTGGCTGTTAATTTATTTAAACATTAAGTTAAATTTAAAAATATTTTACCAAGATAAGTTATCGGGTTTGTTATTTATCCCATACGTTATATGGTTATTTTTTGCGTCATATTTAAATTTATTTATTGTGATAAATAACTAATAACTAAATAAAACAGCCAACTACTAGGCCTGTCATACAAGATGCTAATGTTGCAGCAACAAGAGCTTTAAAGGACACATTAATTAAATCATCTTTTCTCTCAGGGGCCATGGCACCAATGCCTGAAATGAGTATTCCAACTGAAGAAAAGTTTGCAAAACCACATAAACTATAGAAAGTTATTAATTTTGACCTTTCTGACATAGCACCATCTTCTAAAGCTGCGAGCGCTGGATATGCAACAAACTCATTTAATGTAGTTTTTAATCCCAATAATTCACCAGCAATTACTGCTTCGTTCCAAGGAATGCCCATTAACCAAGTTATAGGTGCAAATAAATAACCTAGAATCATCTCTATAGACAAATTGATTCCGATATAACCACCAAATATAGAGAGGAATGAGTTTGCTATGTAAACTAGCGCTATTACAGCTATCAATATTGTGCCTACACTTACAGCTATATTGGAACCTTGAGCTGTACCTGTCGTGATAGCATCCATAGTACTGTTATATACTTTAGTATTAGATTCTTCTGATGAATCAGTTATTTCATTAGAAGGTATCATAATGTTGGCATACATAATTGCGGCCGGGACAGATAAAACAGAAGCAGTTAAAAAATGTTGTATTAGATTAACTGATGCAAATTGCACCTCTAATATTGAAATTAATGCCACCATTACTGAACCTGCTACTGTGGCCATGCCAGCTGTCATAAGTATTAATAATTCTTTGTTTGAAAGTTTGCTTACATAAGGTTTTATTAGCAAAGGTGCTTCAACTTGACCTATAAATACGTTAGCCGCAGCGCCTAGGCCCACAGGCCCACCGATATTAAATAGCTTTTGACATGCTTTAGAGATTAAATTTACTATAAATGGTAGAACACCCCAGTACCATAGAATTGCCGACACACAAGACATGACTATGATATAAGGCAGCACTCCAAAAGCAAACGTTTCTAATAAAGATCTATATACAGAATCACTATCAGAGGGTGGATATCCAAAAACAAAACTAGCACCTTCAACAGTAGCATTCTGTAAAATAGTCACTCCGTTACCAAGTAACTCAAAAAAACTTATTATAAATGGAACCTTTAAAAGTATAGCGGCCAAAATAAGCTGAGACAGTATTCCATAAAAAATATACCTATAATTAATAATTTTGTAGTTATTTGAAAATGGAACTGCTAAAGCAATAAGCCCAATAAAACCAATAACAATATGTATAAAATTTAGTGCTGACATTTATTTAGTATAGCTTAATAGCCTTCAATCTTTCATCTAAAAAATCATGAGCTAAAACACCCTTATCGTCATTATCATAAACAGATTTTAGGATTGTATCTGGAGATGGATGCATAAAAAATGGAATGCTATATCTCGATTTAATCTCGTCCGTTTTGTATTTGATTACTCTATGAGGAGTGCTTTTAAGTTTCTTGTCAGTGATTAACTGCATCATATCGCCAATGTTGCAAACAATATCTTCGTATGATGAGCTGACTGGAATCCAATTTCCTAATTTATCTTTAACTTCTAAACCTGGTTCATTTGCACCAATAAGCAATGTAATTAAATTAATATCTGCATGTTCTCTAGCCCTATAAATATTTTCATTATTAGATGGTGGATAATGAATTAGTCTTAATAAAGAATTGCCCTTAATAGTTGAGGTATAAAAAAAATCTTTATGCAAGCCCAGAGTTAAGCTGATCGATGATAATAGTTGAGCTCCCAGAGTATTCATTTCATTAAATAACTCATCAAAAACATTATTGAATTTATCTATCTCATTGACGTAGATATTTTCCATTATTCTACTATCATACGTTTCATCTATCACAGGACCGTGATGCCAAAACTCTTTTAAATCTGGAACAGTTTCACCTAATGCAGTTTCTTTACCAAAAGGTGTATAGCCTCTAGCTCCAGCATTTTTTCTGAATGAATATTTATTCTTAACTGCATTATCAAGATTAAAAAATTTTTTAGAATATTCATAAGCCTTGTTAAATAAGGAATGAGGTATTTTATGATCTGTAATGACAAAAAAGCCGTGATTGGTTAATGCGTTTGAAAGCGACTCTAATGATTCATTATCATTCTTTAATAATTTATCCAGTGAGAGCTTAGGTATTTGAACATTCATACTTCATTCTATCAAAAAAAAAGGCAGTAAAAACTGCCTTTTTTAATTTCAAGTGTTTATTAGAACTTGTAAGTAAATCCTAATTGCATTCTATATCTAGAAGCATAACTATCAATTGAAGCGCCTCGGGTATTGACTCCAGTAATGATAATTCTGCCATCTGAATCTAAACCATTAGAATTAAGAACACGTCTCATACCTTGACTTTGGTAATATGAATGACCTTTATCTTCATTGATAAAGTTCATTACATTTAATAAGTCAAAATAAACAATTACTTTATGTCCATCAATTCCAAAGTAATTACTTTTTACAGGAATTTCTTGAGCAATTCTTAAGTCCAGCTGTCTTGTATATGGAAGAGATCCAGAGTTAGCTGCAAGGTGATGTCCAGCAGCACCTAAATGAGAAACAGCTGATAGAACCTCGCCCTCTGTTACTCCGCTGTAGACAACATTTGGATCACCTACCGTCGGTATATATAAGAGTGTATTTCCATCATCATAACCATCATCAAGTCCATCAAAGCCGTAACTAAATCTTTTTCCTGAGTAAGCTTTATAGAATAATGAAAAATTAGTTGGAGCATTATTAAACCAGTTAGCTGTGTAATTTAAACCAGCAACTAATCTATTCTCAATGGCCCATGGAGTTTTTCCAACTGACACATTCATCAGATCAACTCTAGGGTTATATTCTAAGTTTGAAGATAACTGTGAAGATGTTCCGTTCCAGGCATTTTCAGCATCTAAACCAGTATAACTTGCAAATACACTTACCCCATTATCAAAGTCTTTATCAACAGAGAAAGTAAATGAATCAGATGAAGCTCCAGGTCCGTTTGTTATGTAATAAGCTCCTTTGGAGTTATATGTAACAACGCCTGTTTTACCAGTTTGATCAACTGTTGCTGATGCATCTGAGAAACCTACTCCATCTTTAGCATCATCTCTGTTATAAGCAAGCTTTAAATCATAACCATTTGATGTTGTTAAAAGTAATTCTAAGTTTAACTTCCAAGTCGATGGAGTGTCATAGTTTGGATCTATACCTTGAGCTGAACTTGTACTAGCAAATTCAGAATATGGGAAGTCTTGGTATATAGTTTCTGGAGCTTTAAAACATGTTCTCTCAGCACCAGTTTGACAAACATCCAAACCCCATGAAGCTGTTCTTGAACCATATTGGACAACACCTGAATTAGCAAATGGACTTGCTAACCATACGTTAGGAACTCTACCAGCAAATAATCCATAACCACCTCTGATTTCTGCAGATACTATTCTGTCATTGCTAAATAAATCTAGATCTGTTGCATCTAATTGAAAACCAAATCTAGGTTGAACAATGCTTGTACTTGCTGGGCTATCATTTCTGAATCCTAGAAGACCTGAACCATATTCGTTATATGCAGGACCTGCATCCATTTCAAAACTGTCATATCTAAGACCATAGTTAACAGTTAAGATATCAGAAACATAGTATTTATCTTGAACATAGAAAGTTTCAAATGTTCCACTAAAACCTGCCATCGCGTAATATGGATCACCTGTTGCAGATTTGTTAAATCTAAAGAAATAAGGAATACCAGCATAATAGTTGTCTACACCATTAAACTTATATGCTCCGTTTTCTCTTGAAATAAATAGATTACCCAATCTTTTATCAATGCTGTCGTAACCCATAGTAATCTCATGGTCACCCATGGTATAAACAGCTTTCATGTTTAGAATTTCATCAAATGCAAAACCTTCGTTAGCACTTCTATACTTATCAGGACCTAAGAAAATAACTTCTCTATTACCAGATCCTGTATAGGTACCATCAGCTTGGTCGATTCTAATTTCAACATGTGGAAAATCTTCACCACCAAGTGCATCTTGATCATTAGCCCACTCAACCTCAGAGTACTTAATCTGTACGAAAAGGTTATCTGAAAAATCTCCATAATATGCATATGTATCTTTTTCAGTTTTAGCTGGATAGTTGTAGTAATGAGAGCTAAATCTAATATCATAGTTATATGGTCTGACAGTGTTGTCTTCGGAAAAACTATAAACATACTCAACTCTGTGATTGTCATTAATATACCAATCCAACTTCACTAACTCTTTATCAGCCATCTCTGGTGGAGGTAAAAATGAAGTCGTACCAGGATCATAGTTATAAAGAGCTATAGTTTGAGCACGAACCTCATCAATTAATGCTTGAGTAGCTGTTCTATATGTGTAAGGTTCAGCTGGTGATACTGAAGTGAACTCCTCTACAGATGCAAAGAAGAACACTTTATCTTTTATGATTGGACCACCTAAGACAAAACCTTTGGTTTCATCACTAAATTGGCTAGCTTTCTGGCCATTAAGAGTACCAACATTATCTTCATCAGTGCTGTAGTTATAATATGAACCAGTGAACTCGTTTGTTCCTGATTTAGTTACAGCATTAATACTAGCACCTGTAAAGTTACCTTTTGAAACATCAAATGGGCTAATATCAACTTGAATCTGCTCAATAGTTTCTATACTAATAGGATTTCTGACTGATGGAAAACCATTTGCATTTAGTCCAAGTTGGTCATTTTGCTCTATACCATCAACTGTAAAGTTATTGTATCTATTGTTAGTACCTGATACAGAAATGGTTGCATTTCTAGATGTACCCTCAACAAATATTCTTGAATCTTTTTTTACATAATCAGATATTGATCTTTCAATACTTGGGATCCTTTCTATATCTTGACTTGTTACTGCCAATGAAGTTTGCACAGAAGCAGATCTTGTTCCAGTGACCACAACATCATCAATGTCTGCTGTAGAAACCATATCAACTGATAATTTAGCAGTCTCAGAAACTGTTAAAAAAACATTATCTAATGTTTCAGTTGCATAACCAGATGCTGAAATTGTTATCTTGTATGGTCCACCAGGCCTTAAATTACCAACTGAAAAGACACCATTAGCATCTGCCGTAGTTGATTTTGTTATACCTGTTGGAACGTGAGTCACCGAAACATTTGCAGAAGCCACACCAGCATCACCCCGAAGAGCAGATGTAGTATCGTTAGAAGCAAAAGTATTAAGTGAGAATATAGTTACCAAGAAGAACCCTGCAAGAAGGTACTTTGATTTATTAAATAACATAGAATAATCCCCGTTAAAATTGTTATATCTACATTATGTACATTTAAAAAAAATTCTCAAGAAATTATTGTAAAAGTTATGTGAATTTTTAATACAGATAATGATTTAAATTTCTAAATCTAATGAACCAAAATAAGGCTCTAAAATTTTTGGTAATTTAATTATATTTGATCCATCATATCCATTTTCCAAAAGAGCAATTAATGTTCTTCCTACAGCTAAACCAGAGCCATTTATGGTATGCGCATAATGCTTTCCATCTTTTGATTTAATCTTAATGTTAGATCTTCTTGCTTGAAAGTCTCCAAAATTAGAGCATGAAGATATTTCTCTATACTTATTTTGGCTAGGCATCCAAACCTCGATATCAAATGTTTTGCACGAAGAAAATCCGATATCACCAGCACATAACTGAATAACTTGATAAGGGAGTTCCAATAATTGGAGAATCTCTTCAGCATTATTTAATAATCCTTCTAACTCTGACATTGATGAATCAGGACTAGAAATTTTAAATAATTCAATTTTTTCAAATTGATGTTGTCTTATGAGGCCCTTCGTATCCTTTCCATAGCTTCCTGCTTCAGATCTGAAACATGGTGTATGCGCTGTAAGTTTTATAGGAAGCTGTTCTTCACTTAGCAAAACATCCCTGTATATGTTAGTTAATGGAACCTCTCCTGTAGGAATTAGGTATAGATTTTCAGATGTTTTAAAAAGATCATCTTCAAATTTAGGTAAATTACCAGTACCAATTAAAGAATCTTTATTGGCCATATAAGGCAAATAATATTCCTCATAACCATTTTTATTGGCAACATCCAGCATCAATGATATTAGGGCTCTTTGCAACTTTGCTAGACTTCCCCTTAATACCGCAAATCTCGATCCAGCTATCTTTGCTGCTAAGTCTGTATCAATTTTTTTAGTTAGATCAATATGATCTACAGTATTGGTAGATATTATTTCTCCAACTTTCCTAACCAAAACATTATCATTTTCGTTAGAGCCATTAGGTGTTGATTCATCTGGAATATTAGGAATATCTAAGAGAAATTCATTTATAGATTCTAAAATCGAATTTAGTAATTCATTTTCTTTTTTTAAATCTGAATTGATTTTATCAATCTCTTCTTTTAATGAGACGGTATCATCACCAGAAGCCTTTAATTTACCAAACTCTTCTGATAATTTTTTTCTACTAGATTGAAGTGTTTCAACACTAACCTGTAAGGATTTTCTTTCGGAATCAAGTGATTTAAATTTTTTTGAATCTAACGTATAGCCTCTTCTATTAAGTGAGTCACTTATAACATCAATATTATCTCTTAGATTTTTTATATCAATCATCTTTTATTTAGAAAAATTTATGCCTATATAGGTCGCTAAAATTGTTAGCGATATAGTTAATATTATATATGAACATGCAATTAAAATATTAGTATTAAACAATTCTATAGATTGATAACTAAATGCGGACATTGTTGTGAAAGAACCTAAGAAACCAACAGCAAAAAAATAATACAGGTTATCTTTTGATATCATTGAATTGCCCAAGACCAAGCCAATAACAAGGCAACCTAAAATATTTACAATAAGTATTCCTATTGGAAAATTTGTAGGTATGTATTTTATTACTGCTTCATTCACAAGGTATCTAGATACTGCTCCCAAAAATCCTCCAAAACCAATTAATAAAATATTCATAATTATTATAGAACCTCAAACACAATTCGATTTTTATAATCCATATTGTCATTGTATGAAATTGAAAAGCTGCTATCTGAAATGATATTTATAAAAAAATGATTATCATTTTTAACAACAGTAAATAAATTTTTATTCATATTATTAATTTCATCTGCATCTATTCCATTAGTTAAAAAGTCAAATATAAAAGAATTGTCATCATTAATTTCGATAATTTGAGATTGATTAAATTCATAATCATAAATTTCTATTATTGAATCTCGAATGATATATTTTTCTTTATTTGGGAAATCTATTTTAATTTCAATAAAATCCTTATTTCGATGCAATGTTCCTTTTGAATTTATTTCTTTAGAGCCTGAGTCAGTAGTTTGAACAAAATTTAAATTATTTTTTATTAGTTTATTAATAGACAAAATATTATCTTCAGAATATAGATTGATAGAAAGCAATGTTAAGAATATTAATTTATACAAACTAATCTCTTTTTGGCACTAAGACTTCTCTTGATCCGTTAGAGCTCATCTCTGATACTAATCCAGCTTCTTCCATTGACTCTATCAGCCTGGCAGCTCTGTTGTAACCAATTCTAAGTTTTCTTTGAACTGCAGATATAGATGCCCTTCTAGATTCAAGAACAAAATTAACTGCTTCATCATATAAATCATCTGAGTCTTCCGAGGAAGAGCTCTCTGATCCTGACCAACCAGGAATAGGACCTGTTTCTTGAGCTGATGAAACAATATCATCTATGTATTCTGGTTCAGCTCTTGATTTCCAATCATTTACAACTCTATGAACCTCATCATCCCCAACAAAAGCTCCGTGAA
>Ga0255755_1001188_pt1 | contig 24138 bp, 14 predicted proteins | sample 011ome_18_FD_179955 | JGI IMG/M metagenome (GOLD analysis project Ga0255755, IMG submission 179955) | Coastal salt marsh microbial communities from the Groves Creek Marsh, Skidaway Island, Georgia - 011501BT metaG (version 2) | ecosystem: Environmental > Aquatic > Marine > Intertidal zone > Salt... | reverse complement strand
TAGAATTTTGAATCGCAATGGTTCTGAAATATAATTAGTATTCTCAATTTGTTTTTCAAACATAAGAATTGCTTCTTTTTCTGATTCTGATTTGGATTCGAAAAATACTCGTTCGTGTTTATTATACTTTTTCATGAGTTGTTCAAATTTTTGTTTTTTTGGAGTTGGTATTTTTGTATCCACTGTTTGTTGATGTTTTCTTTTATTTTTTGTCAAATCAGTCAAAATCTTCTTTGATAAAATAAACACTAAATTTTGGTTATTATCTTCTTCATCCTCTTCATAATCTTCATCATCTTCGTAGTCTTCTTCGACTTCATCATAAATTTTTTCTTCATCGTCCTCTTCGTCGTCTTCGTCCTCTTCATAATCTTCATCAGATTCGTCATCTTCATAATCTTCGTCGTCTTCGTCATCTTCGTCGTCTTCGTCATCTTCATAATCTTCGTCGTCTTCGTCATCTTCATAATCTTCGTCGTCCTCACTATCACATTCATCAATCTTATCACTTTTTGATTCAATTTTTTTATCTTCGTTTTTATCTTCACTATTCTTCTCTGATGAGACTTTTTTCAGGTCTGTCACTTGTTCAGCATCAGAATGTAGCATATTAATAATAGTATTAATATATGTTTTATATCATTTTTTTTAAAACAACAAAATAATAAATTATTCTACATATTTTGGTTTTCTCCAGTATTTATTTCTTGCACGAGATCGAACAGGATGTAATATCGCATAGTAATATTGATACAATACAATAAACAATAATATTGATGCAGCAATTAAATAAGTAATTGCATATTGATCATTAAAAGCATATAGAATATATAACATTGAAATTATTAAAAATGTTAAAGACATGAAATAAACAAATTGACTTCTTTCATTTAATTCGTGTTTTTCTAAATCAATAGATGCTTTATTCATTTTTACACGAGCATTGTAAACATTTTGATGTTGTGAAAAAGTTGATCGTTCATTCTGCATAGAATTTGATATAGATTTGAACAAATCTTCGGAATCAAGTGTAGATAGTTGCAAATGATATGATAATAAAATTTCAAGAGTATATGTTGTTAAAATACCAATATGGTCTTGGATAAATTTGATTCTTTCGGAAACCGCACTTCCTGCTCCCAATTCGCTACAATCTTTAGTGCCAGGAGAATTCACAAAAGTTTCAATAGAATAAGATGGAACTATGTAATTGAAAGTATTCATTATAGCAAATACCAAAAATGAAATCATGCCAACATTTAATCGAAACATTCTACCGTTTTTGACAACACTTCCGACAATGTACATCATCATAAAAATGACAATTATTGCCATATAAATGTACATTCTTAAGTTGATGGTTTTGAGATGCTCTTTTTGTTTCTGACTTGCAGAACTTAAAGAGTTAATTTTGTTTTTTGATTTATCTATATTAATATTCATTTCTCTAAGATCTTGACCAGTTGCAATATATTCTTTTCTCAAATCAAGAACATTCTTCTGACGTATCATAACAGATATTAAACGATTTTTAGGAATATCTAAAACAGGCATAGGAGTTGAAATATTACAAGATTTTGCCTGAGAAGATGTTGCCTTTACAGTTATTGTTTGAACTCTTTTTCCTGTTTTTTCTGCATTTTCTACATATGAAGCAGTTAAGATATCATATGTTTCACCACCTATTATTATAACATAATTGTCATTCAACTGGGAAAACAAATCAATAATCATCTGATTTTCCTCCATATCAAGTACAATTGGACACAGATCTATACATTTTACGGTGACGGAAATACTTGTATTTGATTCTGAATTTCCTGACTGCATAATAGTATTTTGAAATGTTTCATTCAACTGCATTAGTTTTGCAGAAAAATTTGCAAAAAAGTCACAAGAACCACCATTGGATCCTATGTGATACATTTTTTCAATCTCATATCTAAATTGTCTATATTCGTCCAAGAGGATCATGAAATAAAAGAATGCAAAAACTTGTAATTTTGAATTGTATTTATTAAAACACATTAAAAATGTAACATATTTTTCAATTATTTTATTATCATCATTTGAAGTATTTGTCACTATTTTCATATCAGCAGGTTTGGTGAAACTTCCTGAAAATTGTGCTTGTTTACAGTAAATGTCCAATGTAGATCCATTCAAAATATATTGGGTTGTTAAATTTGATCCCAATGTATATGATACTGTTTGTGCTACTGAAAACACATCAGGCGAAACAGGTTCGTTTTTCCCATGAATAACAATTTTTCTAAGAACACCGTAAATATCTATATAATTACTAGATTTCGACATTATTTCGAACAAAACACAAGAGGTTTCGTAAATAGAATAAAAAATATTATTATATCTTACGAATTCACTTGTATCTGTGCCATCGCTATTTACAAAAATACCATTATTAGACATTGAAGATAACAATATTTTTGAACTTATCATGTCAAATATATTACCGGTATTATCAGGAGATAGGTATGAAAACGATTCTACTACATTTTTATTATCGACAAAAAAATTTTGAAAGTAATTTCCAAATGCATCCCTAATTTTCCCTTCTCGAGAATTGGAAATAACCACTGTATTCAATGACATCGTTATTTCTTTACTTAATCTATATAAAATAAAACATAATTAATTGTATTACACACAAACTCTATAATAATAGGACAATCCACTATTTTCATTGTATCTATCTATTTGAACAACATCCCCTTGTTTCAATCCCATCCATCTTGCTATAGGATCGCTATGGAAAATATACGGGAACTGATTTTTCCCTTTTATAAGATATTTCTCCATTACTATAGAAACTTCTTCAGATGATAGTTTGGTATGTTTTGGAACGAGTACGTGTTTGGTTGGATTAAATAGCAAATTTTTAATATGAAAGTATTGCAGAGAACCACCCATTTTCTGTAAGATTTTGTCAAATGTATTAAGTTGTTGTACGATCGGAGAAGACACAGTATCGTCGCTAATAATTATTATGAAATTCTTTTTTTTATTGTACTTTTGAATAAAACTTTCTACATCTCCCTTTGAAGCATTTTTAATTTCTTCCAAAACAATTCTTCTCAACTTTTTTGTCAAAGCAAATATCATAGTAGTATTTGATGTATGGAACTCTGTGATATTTTTATCATTGTAAAATTCTTCTCTATCTACATCAACTTCGTGCTCTACAAACTCGTCAATATTATCCCCCCTGTCTTGCAACATTGATTTTATATTATCAATTGCAATGTCTATTTCCATTTTAATACTTATAGAATTCTTCTTTTATATCAGAGAAATATTTATCTGACACATCATTTTTTCAATTATTTCTTTTGAAAATAAAAATAGTACATTTCTTGTGTTTTGTTAGATTTTTTTCATACAGTTCTTAAAATTTCAAAAATCTTTCAACATGTACTTTTTTTACAACTTAATATATGTGTCCATAATTTTGATTGTTTATGAACCTGCTATTTGGAACTGGTTATAAGATGACTCGACTGCTTCTTTGAGTTTTATCCAAAATGTGTTTTCGTTTTCGTATTTAGGTATATCAATTTTATTAAAACATGTATGTGATACTGGAAATCCAGATGTTCTATATGGTATAATATTGATTTTATATTCGATTTCCGCTTTATAATAATCAATACCTGTCCAAAACTGTAAAAGTTTTTTAATAAAATTTGTATGAAAATCATCTGACGTAAATAATTTTTGTCCTTTTTGATTTTTGTTAAATAATATGTTTTTCATATATGTTCTGTAATTCTCGAGATATTTCATACGATCTTTTGCCTGATTTGTCATAAATATATTTATATGTATATTATCATATAATTTGTTCAAAACTTCTATTGTTATCTCTTCATATGTCATCATTTTATCAATAACACTATGTGAAATATTTCTATACTGAAGTACTTTACGAAATTCATTATCGATGCCTTGTGAAAAATTATGATATATATAAGCAACATCACTTATCTTATCAGTTTTACTTGTTTGATCAATATGTAAAATATTGTTTGTATTGACATGTTTTGCAAAATCTATAAAATATTGTTCAAGATTTTGAGATGTTATTAAATCACCTTCTTTTTTGTCGAATTGTATTGTATATATATCATTATAATTCATATCAAGATATTCAATTGTTGATGGTTCTTCCTTCATCAAGTTAACGATAGATTTCGCCATATCTGGCATGTCATTCATAACATAAAAAATATGTTCATGATCTTTGATTTTATTTTGTTTAAATTTAAAACAGTTTAATATATAACTTGATAAATGGTGTGGTATTTGAAACGAATTCTGTAAAAAGAAAGACAAAAGTTTTCCGATAAATTTGTAAAATGTATTATAAATCACACCATCGGTAATGTCTTTCAAAATTCCTTCTGATAATTTTTCGCGAATCTTTTTAAAATATTCAATATGTTTTTTTTCAAATCGAAACTCTGGATTGAAACAATATTTTACAGAATCTTCATTTTGTTTAATAAAAACTTTGAAAGTGAACAATTCATGTGCAATATTACTCATAGTTTGATTCAAAATACCACCAACGTCTGCACCTGGATCTCGAATAAGTCGATTATTTTTAAAAGTGTAACTTACAATCCTTGTGTTGTTCTTTGGCATATCAAGACATTTTGGATTATAATAAAATTGATGAAATAAAGAAAGTAAAGGATAATTGGAAACTATTGGAATGTTTATTTTTGGATCATACATTTCTGAACTCGAATTGTATTTTCTCAACATTTCTTGTATTTCTTCTTTTGACATCATTGTGTTTTGTTTTTTATGATTTTCGCAAACACGAATCATTTTATTTTGAAATTTCTTATATTTATTTTGAATACCAGCAACGTTTTGAATACATATGGTATCAATATCATTTACATTTTCAATACTTGCACTTGAAAATGATTTCTTTTCTATACTATCAATTTCTTTAATATTATCCTTAACAAAGTATTCTGGTATTCTGTATTTTGGATTAAATCTAAAAAGATATTTTTGATATTTCAATAATCTTAATTGTGTTTGACATCTACTACATTTATTGTCTTTATCCAAAAGTTGTACATTAATATTCTTGGTTTTGACTTCATTTCTTAGATCAGTTAAAATTTCAAATGATACCTTAGAAATATATTTGTTTTCAAGAAGATATTCAATATTTATTGGTGTAATACATAATACATCACTTTGTTGTAATAATCTATTATAAACCTCGGAATTTTCTTCCAGTTTTTCTTTGTTTAGTGGATTTTTGAAATGTATTTTTTCATTTTTTTGCATCACACCATTGTTCCACCATTCATATAATTCCGTAAATTTAAACGAAATGTTTTTATTTATATATTTAAGATCTTTAACATCTTTTTGTTTATTTTTTGAATTATTTGAAGTAGATTTTTGTTGTTTAGGAGAATATTTCAAACGTTGATTCGTATCTACATTTTGTAGAGGAATATAAGGATTTCCAGGTCTTGTGATGTCTAATTGTAAGCATCTATTTGAAATTAACACATTCTTTGATGTTTTTGATGTCAAATTTGGATTAATTTGCTTACCTGTTGTAGGATTTATAGTGCCATTAGAATCAACCCATTCTTGACATTGACGACTGTTCATGTTTTGTATTGCTTCATTTTGTTGTAAATTTTGCATAACCTGTTTTTACTATATACATAATATGTTATTTTTCAAATTGTCCCTTGAAAATATTTTCCTTCGCTCATTTAGGTAATTATGTCATTATTTCCTAAAAAAAATAATACACGGTTATCTATCAAAGCACGTCTAGATTCCGAAAAAAGTATTGCAGATTTTGCGACATCATCTGATGATACTTATATAAGCATTTTGGCAAATAATTGCAATGATTTTACAATTTATAATAATAGTAATGCTGGTGTGTTTGGTGCACGAGGCATTGTTACAGAAAATGGAACTAAATATGATACATATATTGGTATAAAAAATAATAATAATATTGAAAAGATTGCTGTCTTTAATGAAGACACTATCTCATTAAACAAAAATACTATAATAACCGGGGATATAATTCCATCTTCAAATATTATTTATAATCTAGGAACGCCTCAAAATAGATGGAAGGATTTATATTTGTCAGGTGACACTATTTCCCTGGGCGAAACCAAACTTAAAAGTAGTAGTGAAACGGGATCATTTGTAATTAGTGATGCAAACAACAAACCATTAGCATTAGAGTCAGGAGAAATGAAAATAATTGGAGAAACTGGTAAGAATATAATAATAAAATCAAAAGACAATAATTTATTTGCAAATACTGTCGATGCCATAACAGGAGAACTTATCAGAGAACTGAATGTTACAGAAATGAATACAGACACAATGGTAGAGGGATCAAATCTTTTTTATACATCGAGTCGGGTTGCAAATATCATAAATGCTTCGAATATCCATACGTGCAATTATATTGAAAATACTTCAAATAAAATAAGTAATCGAATTACTTTACAAGATAAGAATTTATCGAATTATATTACAAAAACAAGTAATCAAATAGAAAATCGTCTAACGACGACAAAAAATATTATAGAAAAAAATATTACAGATACAAGTAATGAAATCAGTACGCGAATTACATTACTTTCTACAGATCAAATAACAGAACAATTTGGTGCAAACAATCGTTTTATTGTTGACAATAAGTATATTGGTGACATTGAGATCACAGGAGAATTGAGAACATCTAATCTCATAGTTCAAGGTACAACAACTACCATAGAAACTGATAAATATACTGCTGAAGTATTAAATATTAATTCTCTTGCAGACTACGAACAAAGTGCATTAAGTGTTAACAAAACTGGCGATCAAAATGCAAAAACAACAATTTTTAGCACAACATACAACGATCAACTTGTTGCATATATTAATACAGATGGGACACTATTTGCTTCAAATTTGGTTGGCGATGGTTCAAAGATAAGGCATGTTCGCCTGGCAGATAATTTCACAGACGAATTAGCAGAAGGAAATAATAATTTGTATTTTACACATGGTCGTGTAGCAACAATAATCGATGGTTCCAATGTTCATACGTGCAACTATATTAAAAATACCTCAAATGAAATAAGTGCCAGAATCACATCTACAAGTAATCTTATAGAGGGAAGACTTACTGATACTAGCAACAAGATCGAGGGAAGACTCACAACTACAAGTAATCTTATAGAGGGAAGACTCACTGATACCAGCAACAAGATTGAGGGAAGACTCACAACAACAAGTAATCTTATAGAGGGAAGACTTACAACAACAAGTAATCTTATAGAAGGAAGACTTACCGATACTAGTAACAAGATCGAGGGAAGACTCACAACAACAAGTAATCTTATAGAGGCAAGACTTACAACTACAAGTAATCTTATAGAAGGAAGACTTACCGATACTAGTAACAAGATCGAGGGAAGACTTACAACTACAAGTAATCTTATAGAAGGAAGACTTACTGATACTAGCAACAAGATCGAGGGAAGACTTACCGACACAAGTAATGCAATCGAAGGAAGACTTACTGATACTAGCAACAAGATAGAGGGAAGACTTACCGACACAAGTAATGCAATCGAAGGAAGACTCACAGAAACTAGTAATCTAATCGAAGGTAGACTTACTGATACCAGTAATGAAATAAGTACAAGAATTACTTTGTTGTCAACAGACCAAATAACAGAACAATCTGGTGCAAATAATCGATTTATAGTTAATGATAAATACATTGGAGATGTTTATATTACAGGAGCACTAAGAGCATCCAATCTACTGATAGATGGTACAACTACTACAATCCAAACAGATAACTACACTGCAGAAGTATTAAATATTGAATCTATTGATAATTATGAACAAAGTGCATTAAGTGTAAACAAATTGGGCGATATCAATACAGTAACAAATATTTTAGAAACATCATACAATGATAAGATTGTTGCAAGAATAGATACAGAAGGTATCGTATATGCATCTAATTTTAGTGGCGATGGTTCAATGATAAGACATGTTCGTTTGGCAGACAATACAACAGACGAATTGACGGAAGGAAATAACAATTTATACTTCACACATAGTCGTGTAGCAACAATAATCGATGGTTCCAATGTTCATACATGTAATTATATTGCAAATACTTCGAAACAATTAAATGATCGCATCAAAGATACAAGTAATGCAATCGAGGGAAGACTTACTGAAACCAGTAACAAGATCGAAGAACGAATTACTTACACAAGTAATATGATTGAGTCAAGATTTACAACAGAGAACAATGCATTTGATTTGCGTCTTACTGAAACTAGTAATGTAATTGAGGGAAGACTCACTGAAACAAGTAACAAGATCGAGGAACGAATTACTTACACAAGCAATATGATTGAGTCAAGACTTGCAACAGAGAATAATACATTTGATTTGCGTCTTACTGAAACTAGTAATGCAATCGAGTCAAGAATTACTTTAACCGATTTGACAATAAACAATCGCATTGGGTCTTTGACATTTGATGAAATTGAACTAGGAACAAGTAATAAATTTATTAGAAACAATATATGGAATGATAATTTATATGTTGCAGGAAAACTTATTGTTGCTGGTTTAGAAATTCAAGAATTGCACGAAATATATGCAACAGAAGGAACAGGAAATATTGGAAACTTTCAAAACTATATCAAAAACCAGGTAACAAATAATTTGAAACAAAATCTAGGTGATATTATTACAAATAATATTAATAACGCGAGTAATATTTCTGCAAATGATGTTTTGACCAGTAATATTGTAGTATATGGAAATATTTCTGCAAATAATTTAGCACTAAGTGGTGATATTATTCCCACCCAAAACGAAGTATATGATCTTGGGTCTGCGGAATTTAAATTCAGAGATCTTTATCTTTCGGGCAATACAATCAATCTAGGAGATACAAAAATATCAAGTTCTGCAACCGACAACAGTCTTTCTATCAAAGATTCAAATGGAAACTTAAAAGCAATTCAGGCATCTGAAATTGAATTGAGAGATCCTTCAACTAACAAAAAAATAAGAATTAAAACAAACGCGAATAATAAAATCTCTTTTGTTGGTGTAAATGATTCTGGTGTAGAAGAAACTGTTAAAAGTGAAAACGATGTTTGGAACACAAATGACACAAATATACAATATCAAAATGTCAAAGTATATTCGGATCAAATAACAATCACAAAAGATGGTATTGAAAATAATGTCGCGACAATGAATGATATAAATAATAATAGTTTTTGGCAACTTAAAGATTCTAATATTGTATATGGCGACCTCATTGCGTATGAAAATAGTATCAAAATAGCAGATAAACTACCCGTTGTTCCCACTATTGTGGATAATGGAGTCAACATTTCAAAAGAACAAATCATAAAACATGGACAACAAAATATGTATATTTTCAAAAATCAAGGTATCAATTCAATTCAATTTCCTGTTCCAGTAAATGGTGCGGCTTTGATTGTTGGAGGCGGAGGAGCAGGTGGTGTTGATATTGGTGGTGGTGGCGGTGGTGGTAATGTTATATACGGTAGTAATCTACAATTTCCATCAAATATAGTATTTAATATTGATGTTGGTAAAGGAGGAGAACAACCGTCCGAAAATGGAGGAGACAGTTCAGCATTTGGAGTAATCGTAAAAGGTGGTACCGGTGGTGTTTCATCTGCAATGTTTCCTTTGGTGACAAAAATGGTAAATGGTAGAAAAATAGCATATAATGCTTATATCGATGAATTCGGAAAATGTTGGGTTTTAGATCATTCGAAAAATTCTGAAGATATGTATTTTTATAAACAAATAACTCAAGTTTCTTATGACGGTGTTAACATTGTAGATATAAATTTCAAAATAACAGAAATATCAGATTTCCCAACATATAGTAATGCTGGTGGTAATCCTATGTTTCAACGTTCTTTTGTATTTATCAATGAGTTAGGAGAATCATTTCTATGTGGGAACGATGCATATGTTTTTGGTGGTAATGGTAATACATATTTATCAATTCCTAGAAAGATAACCATGTATAATTTCAAATGGGTAAAGGCTTTTACTACTCATAGACTTGGTGCATTAATAAACGAATTTGGAGAACTTTATGTATATTCTCAAGAATATCATCATTCACCATATTTATATAACTTCAGTACAGGAACTAGAACTGGTCTACAAAAGATATCTTATGTAAATATTAACGAAGTCAAGACGGCAATAGATTTTAAAATTATTGATGTATCGGTAGTTCCTAATAATATAGCATTTGTAACAGATACTGGTGATCTATATATTGGAGGTAATAGCGGTGGTGGTGTATTTGGACAACCAACATTATATCGAGAAGGAGCAAAATATCCATTTTCCAAAGTAACAAAAGCATATTGGGACGGAGAACTAAGAGATATAAATTTTAAAATTACAAGTGTTTCGTTAGGTGCTCCAAATAATGTAGGTTCGCGCAACTATGGTGGATTTATCAATGAATTTGGAGAATTGTTTACTTGTGGTGGGTCTGGGCAATATAATTCAACAATGCAAGGAAATAATCAATATTACTATGAAACTGGACATGGTACAAACGAACCTATCATATATTTTACTAAAGTAGATAAAGCATACTGGGATGGTGCTCTTCGAACGATTGATTTTAAAATAACTCAATTACAATATAGTGATCAATGGTATGGAATATTTCTTAACGAATTTGGGGAAGTATTTTCTTGGGGTAAATCAACAGAACAAAAAGGATGGTATGGTATTGCATCTAATACTACGAATTATCCATTAAAATTAACAAAAGGAACAACAGACGGAACAAATTATACTAATTTGCCCCCGATGAAAAGAATTTCGCGAGGAACGATAGGATGGAATTTGTTATCTTTGACAGAAGAAATATGGGCAGTTGGTATTGATAGAGGGTTTCGTGCAAATACATGGCATTACCAATCTGGTGCAAGATTACTTTTACCTGCTCCTCAAAATGACTTCAAAAATGTTTTTTTGCCAGATATTATATATGGAAAATATGAAACTTTATCATTTTCTTTAAATACTAAAATTTTAAACACAACTGGTAATGTTGCTTTATTTAATATAGAAAACTCAGAAGAAGATCGTATATTGGCGACATGGAACAATGAAACAAAACTATTTGAATTCAGTATCAATAATACAAGTATAACATTACCAAACTACGATATTATAGATACAGATGTTCATATATTATGGACCATGACCAAAACATCTGCAAATATTGCTACATGGATAATATATATAAATAATGTATTGGCAATAGAAGTAGATAATGTTGTATTTCCTTTGTCGTCTAATTTTGTATCAAGATTTATAGGTAAATCAAATGATATCAATACAGTTTCTTTAGAAGGTACAATTTATGATATAAGAGTTTACAACAGAGCATTATCTTCATATGAAAGAAATTTACTCTTACAAAAAGTGTTCGATGATGTAAGTACAGGTGGAAATGTATTATATGAAACTTCAATTGAATCTGATAATATTTTACAAATCACAAATGATGATTCTTTAAACTTTATGGAATACACAGGTGGTAAAGGAGGATTTACATCATCATTCTCATCAAATAATATTGTATTATATTATGCTGGTGCAGGTGGGGGTGTTTTAAGTGACGCAATTGATGCAACTGATACAGAATATTCATTATATGGTGATGGAGTTACAAATAATCTATTTGATGGCACATATGGTATTGGTGGTGGAGGTGGATCAACATTATATTCTGGGTATGCAGGCGGACAAGGTACTGGCGAATACTTAAGTGATATAGGTGGAAACGCATTACCAAATACAGGAAATGGAGGTGGAGGATCCAAAAGTGGTATTTACACTTCTGGAAAAGGTGGTTCTGGTGTAGTTGCTGTTATGTGGTATGATGCTGATTACGAAAGAACAATGGTTACTTGTGATACTGATATTGTTTCTAATAAAGTAGTTATATCAAATAACAAAGGAATCGCATTTTCTAGTGTCACTGATGTAGAATTGAATTATTTGAGTGGTACATTATCACCTATACAAACTCAGTTGAACAACTTGTCAGCATTTAAAAAAATGGGAACAGGTATTGATGAATATGCTAAATATGGAAATGTCAATATTTATGAAAATAAGATAACAATTGATGATATTTATACTGATCCATTTGAACATCCTATTATACATAATTCAACAGGAAATGATATTAGTAATAATAAAACTTTAATAGATACATCAAATTATTATTACGCATTTTCATCACCAGGCGAATATTCTATGACTTTCCCTAAAAATACCGTTTGCGATGTATTAATTGTTGGTGGTGGCGGAGGAAGTTCATCAAATAGCGGTGGTGCTTCTGCTGGTGGTGTATTATATGCTACCGATATAACAATACCAGCAAACACATATTCTTTAACAGTTGGTGCAGGTGGTATTAGTGACGGTATTATTGGTTCAAATGGAGGATTTAGTGAAGCATTTGGCGCAAGAGCAGTTGGTGGTATTGCATCTACATCTAATTTTGGAGCAAGTGGTTTTGGAGAAAATATTACAGGAACTTTATTATCATCTTTTGTAAATAATGAAATTGCTCAAAATGGAGGAACAAAGTTTGAAATAAGTGGTATATTTGCACCTTCAGAAGAAACAGAGGCATTAGATAATTCAGATTATATATATTATTCTTTCACAGAATCAGGAACATATGATATCACATTCAATAAAAATACTGAATGTGATGTATTAGTTGTAGGTGCTGGTGGTGCTGGTTCATCTAATTATGGAGGCGGTTCATCCGGTGGTCTTGTATATGCGACTGGATTAAATGTATCAGCAAATACATATTCAATGACAGTTGGAAAAGGTGGCATTATAGATTTGTCAGAAGAAGGCGGGTATAGTGAAGTATTTGGTATTAGAGCAGTTGGTGGTTTACCAATAAGTTCAAATTTAGTATTAGAACAGTCTTATAATATTGTATCTGTTGAAAATGAATTTTCTGGAACAATTACTTCAAATTTAGTTCCATCTATTGATTATGGTATAGATTTAGTATATAATGCATATATTTTTGGAGATATCTTAAAATATCCATCTGCATATCTTTCAACCAATAGCATAACTACAATATCTGGGCAAACATATGGAAATGGCGAATACACTGTATTATGGAGTAGTGACATGAACGGAGGAGGTGTTTATGATTATCCAGCAACATTGTTATTTCGCGGATTGGCAAATAGTTCACCGGGTTGGCATACCATCAATACAAATAGTCCAGATTATGCTTTCAATACAGATGATGGTTATGTTAGATCAGGGCGCTATTTAGTTGAAGATTATTTGGGTGAATGGGTAAGATTAAAATTACCAAATGCAATTTATTTGTCTCATATAATGATGTACCTTCAATACACCTCAAATAGAAATCCACGAAACTACAGAATATATGGAACAAATGATAATGGTGCTAATTGGAACATGATTTATGATATAACAGATGTCGAATATTCTACAGACAAAATATATACATCAGAAAAATTCAATTTTACAGACTCTGCTTATAACGAATTTGGTATAGTGTTTAATAGAGTATATGGCAACGAGGGTTTAATAAACTTTAATCAATTAGAATTTTACGGAAGCGAAACATTACAAACAACTTCTGACATGACACTAAATGCTGATAAAACATTTACAGTAAAATCAATTAAAAATACATATACTGAAACAATTATAAATGATACATTTCTTGAAAACAGTGGAACACTTGGTACATCTTATAATTTAACAAATTATGGTGCTATTCAACAGACATCGAACGTTGCAACAAAAGGAGAATATGCCAGTTTGAATAAGACATATTTACAAACAAATAGCAACATTGATACATCGCAATTAAATGCTGTTTCTGTTGCATTTTGGATGCAATTGTCTGAACTTAATTTGAATAGTGATACTGTTTTAATTAACGATGCTTCTGTTTCATCTGAAATATTCAAAATACAACGCAATGGTACTACTGATTATTGGTCAATAGAATGCATGGGTGGCATTTTTACAACTGATGGGGTTTTGAATGATTGGGTTGTTGACAACACGTGGAATCATTACATTTTTGTATTTGACAACGACAATGGTTCAACCAGATTAAACATGTATAAGAATGGTATATCAGTATTTACTAACACAAACGGAACATGGTCTTCTACATTAATTGCAAAACCAATATTAGGACATTCTGAACAAGATAGTTCTTTGATAGGAAACATAGATGAACTTCGTCTTTACGACCGTGTTCTTACTGTAGATGAAGTATCAGAATTATATACTTATGTTCCTGGAACAATGGTTGGTTCTGAACCAACTACTGTAGCAACTTTTGGAGATGTCACAACAGATATGTTGGCTTGGTATAAGTTTGATAGTGATATCAAAGACAGTTCAGGGAATGGTAATGATTTGACTGGAGGTACTGGAACATCATTTGTAGAAGGTAAAATAGGTACAAACAGTATTAGTTTCCCTAAAACAACTACGCAGGGTTTAACAAGTTCTGTTGATTTGTCTGGAAACAAAAGTTTCACAATATCGTTATGGAGTTATAGAAATAGCGATATGATTGCACAATTTATGATATCAGCAGGTGATTCCTATTCAGACCATAGACTTTTGGGGATTGGGTACACAGGCGATAATAAATTTTACTTTGGATTTTGGAGTAGTGAAAGTTTATACACTGAACCTCTTCAAGATCAAAATACATGGGTTCATTGGACTATGATATACGATTCTGATAATAAAATAAAACATTTATACAAAAATGGTATGCTTTTTAAATCTACTGAACATACAATTGCTACAAATATACCCGCCACTAAAAATAATTTTAGAATTGGAACACGACTTGACGCATCTCCATTTGATGGCAAAATAGATGATGTCCGTGTATATAATCGTGCTCTTACTGTAGATGAAGTATCTGAATTATATAACTATGTGCCAGGTGCTGTTGGAACAACAACTACTTCTGGTTCTGTTATTAGTTATAATGTAGTTTATGACGATTTGCCAAATACTTGGCAAGAAATGGAAACAATTGCTACAAATAACAGTGGGAGATTGCCAACAAAAACAGAAATGGATGATTATGTATCAGGTGTAAATAATGGAACAATTACAACAAAACCCCATGAACAATATGCATCAGACGCTGCTCAACATTCGGTATGGTTTGCTATTTCAGACGACGGGTTATCAGGATATACGACCATAATACGACCATTTTATAGGATTACAGATAACTCTGGAGTATTGACAGGTGAAGTTCATAATAATGGTGCAAATCCGGGAACTGTAAATGATGGTAATAATAATATTTTTAAATGGGTTTGGTATATTACAGAAAGTGGTACTCAAAATACATCTACCCCAACTATAACAGGAACATACAATACAGATTCATTCTTATCACTTGACGATAACGAGACATATGAATATGTTCAATTTACTGACAACGGTACTATTCAATTTCATAAAGACACTGTATGTGATATTTTAATTGTTGGTGGTGGTGGTTCAGGTAACACAGGTAAAGGTGGGGGTAGTTCAGGTGGCATGTTATATGCGGTCAATCAACTAATTCCATCTGGAACATATCCTATAACAGTAGGTGCAGGTGGTGTGAACGGAAATGGTGGTGATAGTGTAGCATTTGGCGCGACAGCAAAAGGAGGATTACAAGCGATAACTGCGAGAGGTGCTACAAATAATGGGGCAAATATACCAGGAACGACCATTGCAGTGTGGGAACAAAATAAAGTAGCTTTGGATGGAGGGATACCTTTTATTGAATACACACCTGTCCGCAAGTATCCTCCCACAGGATTAATCGGTGGAACTGTTAGTGGAAATACAATAACAAAAATACCAGGTGGTACTTTTGGCACGACACCTTACACTTATGGCGAAGGAGAATATATAATAACATGGAGTAGCAGTGATAGTGAATATCATGGCGATTTATCACTGGATGGTATAACGGGTGAGGTAGGATGGATTTCTGATAAAAAATATGATGAAACAACTGGAGTTTCAACAGATACAACAAGTTATTTAGGATCAGATAGTGATAATCATGGTGAATTCATTAAAATAAATTTACCCACATCTATATATTTATCCTCTGTAAATATTTTTGCAAGGAAAACATATGATCCTTTTTTACATAGAGCGCCGTTGAAATATGTTGTTTACGGTAGCAAAGATGGTGTAGATTGGACGTTGTTAATAGATAAAACAAGCGGAAATCCTTCTTACGCCGATTTATACACTGACTATAAAACATCATCAAGTCCAGAATCAGAAGTATCAATTGCATATTCATATTTTGGTTTTGTTTTCACACAAATAAGTGGCGGCAATATTGGAGATATAGGAATTGCTGAAATCGAAATTTACGGCAAAGAGGATATACTATCAGGAGTATCAGGAGGTGGTGGAGTAGGTTCAGTGGGAGGTTCAGCTACAACGACAACAGATACACCAAATGGGGGTGATGGTTTCCCAGTATCCATAATAACACCAAATGAATTATATGCAGGTGGTGGTGGTGCAAATGGAGGAGAAAGAGTTCCACCGTCTGGATACACAATAGGATATGGTGGAAACAGTTCAGAAACAACAGCAGGAGATGGCGGTAGTGGTGTCGTGATAATCCGATGGAAGAAATATGTCGATTTTCCACCATTCGGAGATACAATAGAAAATCTTCTTCTTTGGTATAATTTCAATAACAAAATAACAACAAATGTTACACAATTATTGATTGGTGGAAGCGGAATCAATTCATCATTAATATCTTCAACATATGGTGCGGATGGTACAAACGGTGTCAACATTCCCATAACAGGAGACACGAATGTTTATTATGGAGGTGGTGGAAGTGGTTATAACATAACTTCAAACTTATCTGGTACACCTGGTTTTGGAGATATTGGAAGGGGTGGTAATGGTTCTTTAATACCAACAAATGGAAATGATGGTGGAATTATAATAAGAGTTCCAAAAATATCTAATGATCCTATCATAATATTTGGAGGCGGTGGAGGTACACTTCAAAATGGAATTTCTCCCAATTCATTGACATCAATACCAAATGGAGGAGAAGGTTTGTCATTACCAATCACAGGAACATTAATAAATTATGCAGGAGGAGGTGGTGGAACAAGTACAGAAACAAATGGAGACAGAGTACCATCCGATGCTACATATGGATATGGTGCAAATAGCACATTGACATCAGGTTTTAATGGCGGAGATGGTATAATTATCATTAAATGGAGAGACAATGATAACATAATTCCATTAAAACACAAAGTAATTACTGAAGGAGATTTAACAGGAACAGGTATTTTGAAATCTTCAGAAGTGACAATTTTCAATTTTTCAAAAATTCTGTATAGATCCAACACTATAACAAATGGATATTTCAAAACATTTGAAATATCTATACATTCTATTTCAACGGGTGCATTACTCTTTTCTGGAGTAATTTATCGAAATTATAATGTTTACAAGGTTCCTGTATCAATAGATTACACAATGATGTTTTCATTTTATATTCTCAGTGATATATCAACAACAACGGACAGTATATCATTCAAAAACAGTACAATTTATTTTGAGAACAACGATGTTTGTAGATTATCTCCTGATAATGATGATATGATTACGATATCATCGAAATAAAAAAATTATAATTTGGAATTTTTTATTAGATCTTTAATTTTCGACAGAACACTGTTATACTTTTTATTATCAGATTTATCATAAACTATAAACAATTTATCTTTTATAAACTTATATTTTTCTTCGTCTTGAATAACGTTTGATAATTTCAATTCATTGTCATCACAGTATAACAAAAGGACTTCCGAGTTGTCATGAATTAACTTAGAAGACAAAAGACCAATATCTTTTTCTTTCCATAGATTATCTTCAAGAACTTTACATTTATTTTCATTTGTGAAAGTAATATTATTATTTTCTGGAAAATCTTTATCAAAATGTTTCTTTTCTATATATAATGGAATCGTGTTCATCCCACTTATAAGCATTTTTACAATATCTTCATGAGTAATGTGATCAATTCTTTCTGATCCAAAATTGTTTATATGAATATTATTTATGGTTTTATTCATTGAATTATCAATATTATTAATGTTTGTAATATTCTGAATGTTCTTATTATTTGGCGTGTTTGCATGAATAATACTTCTTGCAACACAATTATTTTTTTTGATATGTTTAGATTTATTGGATGTATTAGAAAATGTTTTCATACAACGAGGACATGTATGAGAATCAATACATTTACATTTTTTTTGATGTTGTTCTAAATATTTTTTAGTTTTATAAATCTTATTGCATTTTGAACAAATAAATGCAAGGATATGTTTTTCTTCAGAATGGATATGTTTTCCTTCGGAATGGATATGTTTTCCTTCAAAATGGATATGTTTTTCTTCAAAATAGTCATTTATACAATTTTCAGTTTTTCCTTCATGTTTACGAGCAATATGTTGTCTTAAGTTAAATTTTCTGTCAGAAAAATAAGTACAAAAATTACAACGGAAAAAAGTCATTGCTTATTTTTGCTAATTTCTATATATTATGGTAATATTTTAATCTTTAAATATGCTAACGACAAAGACCATTTTTACTAAAAAATAGACCCTCTCTCCCCCTTTTTACTTTTAGTAAAATCAAAAAAATCGATTTTTTTTAGTTTTTGTAATAAAATAAAATTCATAAACATATTATCTCCATATATGACCACAATGATCACACACATAGAAATACTTCATATTTTGGTTATGATACTTAATATAAAGTACTTGTTGGTCAATGCTTTTTGTTTGAGTTTCACAGTCAGTATTTGGGCATGAAATTTTACTGTCATTAATTCTTCTCAGTGTTTGATCATATCTCAAGTATTTGTTTACATTTTGATTATACAATAGATCATCCTCTGTATACATTGTTTCGGATATTTTTACACAACCATTTTGAGTATCTACTTTTGAAAAATCACAATGTTTACAGAATTTGATAAGATCTTTGTCTTCGTTTGATTTCATATAAAGCATATTATTACATATGTCACAAAACTCCATAATGTGTTATTATAATTATTGATTTACCTCTTATTTATGTTCATTTTTTTATTTATATTGATTTAATTTCATAATGTATATAAACAGAATTCAAAAGATATTAATTAAAGACAATATGAACAAACTCAACATATATATTGTTCACTCGCCGTATTTACAAAATAGAACAAAATACATCAATACTTCAATACAATTCATTGTAGACAAGGCAAAAGCAAATGGAATGGAAACAAGTATAAATATAGTCAAACAACCTTTGTTTGAAGAAATTGAAAAAAATATATCAGTCTACAATGAGCGAGTCAAATACGAAAAGGAAGAAGGAGAAAAAGCAGACATTGATTTTAATAATTCGATTCAATCATTAAATGTTAAACAAATTTCAAATATTGAAAAACATAGAGCAGTTTATCAAAACATTTCAAATGAAAATGAACTTCATCTTGTAGTAGAAGACGATATTTTAATTGGCGAATCATATGCATCTAATATAGATACTTTATTTAATAAACTTCATACGGGAGATTTTACAGATTGGGACATATTGTTCACGTGTTTTTCTCAGATTGACAATGATGATGATATGAAACTGATATCTTCAAGAAATATTAAAAAATTGCATACAAAAAGTTCTTATTTCATAAGACCATGGGTGTCGAAACAATTATTAGAATATTTGACTACATTCAAATATAACCTTAAAACAGCAATATCAAAGTTTATATGGGATAATCCGGAGATTAAATCGATGACTTTGAATCATCATACGTTTTTGGAAGGTTCTAAATTAGGACTGTTTACATCATCACTTAATGCATCTAATTTCTTGCATCAAAATAGTAATTTTGTACAACTATCGAGAATATCATCACTTGACGATATTGATGATGAAAAAATGAAAACTGCTTTGGAAATTTTTGAAAATTCAAAACACCCAGAAAATCCTGATTTTTTACATTTAATGGGTTTGATACATTTTAAACGAAAAGAATATTCAAAGGCAACTAAATATATGTGTGATGCTGTTGAAAACATGGAAAAATCTTTTTCATTTATTGGGAAATCTTCTGAGATGTTAAATAATGCAATCAATATACATCAATATGAACAACCAAATATGGAAAAATATAAGTCTATGTCCGGAAAATACTCATAATCAATTTACTCGGATGGGGTTTTTATTTTTGTTTCAAGTTCGTCAATTTTAGTAGAGAACTCTTTCATTTTAGTATCTAATTGATTAGTTTTTTCAACGAGTTGTTTAATTTTGTTATCGAATTCGGATTTGCTAACAAGGTCTTTCATAGTTTTTTCAATGGAATTGGATTTTGAAACTAATTCTTCTGTTTTTTTATTGCATTCTTTGAGGTTATCGTCGACCTTATTGCTAAGTTGTTGTGTAATCATTCCCATTTGTGTAAAGGAATTAGTTGTTTTTGTATCCATATCTGCGATTGAAACTTTTAATTTGTCATAAAGTTGAACAAAGTCACTTTCAATAGATTCTATTTTCGAAGATAGTTCAGAATCTCCTTTTTCTTCTGGTTCTTTTGACACAGTTCTTAGCATGCTTTCGATTTTATCAAGTCTAGAAAAAATATTATTTAACGCCATTATTTCCTATTTTTAATAAAATACAATAAAATAATAATCTCAGACTCACATGAAATTTATAGAGTTCACCGAGTCAATATAAAAAAATGATATAAATATATAGATATTTCCTGTCTGTAAGAGAAATGATTATTCCAATTCGTTGTTTTACATGTGGAAAGATTATGGCGGATAAAATAGATTTCTACAATGAAGAAGTTGCGAAACTGAAGAAAATCAACGATAAAGACAATACATTCAAGAACTTTGATTCTGTTCATACAAAGGATATACTTGATAAATTGGGTCTTTCGAGATATTGTTGTAGAAGAAATCTAATTTCAAATGTAGACATCATGGACGTTGTATAAACCATGTGAATAATATTGATGTTAAATAATCTTTTACAATGATAAGAATATATTATATGGAAATATCAAACAGTAACTTAGAAAAATATATAGAAACAAATATTGAAAAAAAGGTCAATCAGATACTTGATGTTTTGCCAAATACTCATGACAAAATAGAAGGTTCAAAACATTTTTTTGAGTATACTATCGGTGAAATATATACGAACCTAATAGAATGTACTGTCGATATTATCAACGACGTTTCAAGTTTGATTTCTGATAGAAAATATATGAATAATACAGATTATTACAACAAAATGTATAAAATAATATTCAAACCAGAACGAAGATTATATATAGGAATTATATTCGTAATCTTATCCTTTATTTTATATTTTATCGACGGATCTTCTATCTAATTTTTTTATAATGAATTGTTAAAGAATGCAAAATATTGGTTTTATTTACCTCAGTATATTGTTATTATCCTTTCTTTTCTTCATATTTTCACAACTTACGTTACAATTCTCCATTTCTATTATAATTATAATTCTATTATCTTATTATATTGGAAAATATTATCAAAATCAAATTGATGAACAAGATAAAACAAATCAAGAATCATCTAAAGCAATTGATAAAGACATAGGAGATAGAAAAGAAATTTTTTCTAAAATTGTTTACCTCTCTGTTCCTAAAGAATTGAAATTTTTGAAGAAAAATAATGAACTAGTAAAAATATTGACCAATGTTAACTTTATTAAAAAGTTTGATAAAACAAGATATTCTGATATATTGTTAAATGCAAATCAATTAATGAAAATTTATATATATATATTATCGGAACGATATGAAATTATCAATGGTCTAACAATGTTTATTGATGTTCGTGATAACATTATTGAATTATTGTATTCGATTATAATGGTTGTACCTCAAAATGTCAAACATTCTTATGGATTTGAACCATATATAGAAATAGAAAAAACAACTGAAGATTTCATCAATACTTCGAGAAGAATGTTGGAAATATTAGAAAAATTTTCAACTATAAAACAGAAAAATCTTTATTTACCAGATACCAAATATAAACCTTACAATTCTGTAAAAGATACTATGTTTCCGTAATACTTTTACATTGCAAAGTTAGAATGTGGTGCCCGACTCAATGAAGAAATATGAGGATGGACAAAAGATTTTATATCAAGCGAAGAAATGTTCATCATACTCGTCATCGGGGTAGGAAATGTATTTCCTCCTCTCATTTTTTTTTGTAAATTAGATGGTTTATCATTTTTATATTCTTTGTACATATGTTTCAATAATTTCGACATTTTCGAAATGTTAATATGTGTCATTTTCTATCATTACAGTATATAAAAATTATTTTCATATATATATTAAAATGACACAATATAATTTGGAATATCTTACGGAGATTGCAGAAATTGAAGAATATAATATGATGAACTATGAGCAGAAAAAAATTGTATCAATCATTGATTCGTGTATTACAAACAAAAAACAAAATTTTGCTTTTTTTCTATTTCCACTTTTGTATTCTACGTGTTTTATAACAGGCAGTATGGTTTTCCTATATAAGATAATCAATGTATAATTATCAAATAATACAATATGAATAACATATTGCCTTCTGGTAAAGCCAGAATTGGTCAAAATGAATTCGATGATAAATTATCCTTTGAATTACGTTCTACAATCGCAGGAGAACATGCAGGTTTGGTTTTGAATAGTCCTGCAGATGCTCTATTTCGAAATTACTTCAATACATTTGTAGGATATCAATCAGGAAGAAACAGCGTATATTCCAAGAACAGTACTTTTATTGGATATAATGCAGGAAACGATATATCAATTGGATCTAATAATATTTATTTAGGTAATGAATTTTATGACGAAGATGAAAATGTATTTAGAAAAACAAGATATGATGTTTTATCCATTGGAATAAATAACAAAACCAATACAAATTCTATAACGGTCGGGACACAAAATCGCAATTTAGGATATAAAAACATTGTAAGTGGTATTGGAAATAACCTTAAAGATAACGAAAATATTTTGATTGGATGTGATAATGATTCCTCAAATAATAGTTCAATAACATTGGGATCGTATAATTTTAATTCAGGATTCAAAAATATAGTTTCTGGTCACGGGAATAGGGTAACAAATAGTGAAAATATATTGATTGGACATGATAACATTACTTCAAATATATTACATTCTATAATAATTGGTAAAAACAATGTTTTACAAGATACAGTTGATTATATTAACATCGGAAACAATCTAACGTATCCATATAAAATTAATATAGGTGATACTTTTTTGAAATATTCCACTTCAAATGACGATATGATATTTCTTGGATTACATAGCAGTAATGTTACATCAACAGCAATTGGTTTTTTGAATACAGAAATAGATTTTTCTTCAAATTTTCCTTATTTATCATCAAACAGACATTCACTTTATGTTAAAAATGGTACATATACTGACAAACTAACAATAGGAAAGTTTGATTCATCGAATGTAAATAAATATTCAATTTCTTTGACATGTCCTCTAGAACTTATATCAAATATCGAGTATGTTCTTCCTCAATTTCCAGAAAATTACAAAGACATGTTTCTTACAACTGATGATAATGGTATTATGTCGTGGAAAGAAGTTAATGTTCAGGCACAAATAGATGATAATCTAAACTTAGATAAAATTCGAAATGGAACAAGTAATCAATATATTCAGAATGGAGTATATAAATCAAATCTACATGTAGATGGTTTACTTGTAGTAAATAAATTACAAGTATTGGGAACTGATGTCACAAATTACAATACTCAATATGTTCAACAATATAATGCAAATAT
>Ga0255755_1001187_pt1 | contig 24141 bp, 16 predicted proteins | sample 011ome_18_FD_179955 | JGI IMG/M metagenome (GOLD analysis project Ga0255755, IMG submission 179955) | Coastal salt marsh microbial communities from the Groves Creek Marsh, Skidaway Island, Georgia - 011501BT metaG (version 2) | ecosystem: Environmental > Aquatic > Marine > Intertidal zone > Salt... | reverse complement strand
AAGAGGATATCTATTACTACATCACGGTCATGAATGAAAATTACCATCACCCCGATATGCCAAAAGGTATCGAACAAGGCATTATCGATGGCATTTATTCTTTCTCAACATCTAAAGTTAAAGGGCCTAAAGTGCAGCTCATGGGCAGTGGGGTTATCTTGCGTGAAGTTATTGCAGCAGCAAACATGCTAGAGAAGGATTTTAATATAGCTGCTGATGTCTACAGTGTGACGAGTTTCACGGAATTACGCCGCAATGCACTAGACGTTGAACGCTGGAATCGAATTAACCCGGATAAGAAAGAAAGGAATTCCATTATTCAAAATGTCATTCAGGATAGAGAGAGCCCTATTATTGCCTCAACGGATTACATGAAATCTTATCCAGAACAAATTGCGTGCTTTTTAACTAATCCTTTTGTAGCCCTTGGTACGGACGGTTATGGACGTTCAGATAGCCGCGAAGCATTACGAAGTTTCTTTGAGGTAGATCGCTACCATGTTGTTATTGCAGCATTGAAATCCTTGGTGGATAGCAAGCAAATTGACAAAACGGTGTTAATCAGTGCAATTAAAAAATTCAAGATTGATGGACAAAAACCCAACCCGGTAAGTGTGTAACAAAAAATGACAACTGAGCAAATCCTTATACCTGATATTGGCAACTTTGAGAGCGTTGACGTCATTGATGTGTTGGTTAATGTGGGCGACAGTATCAGCACGGATGACTCTTTAATTACCGTTGAATCTGATAAAGCCTCGATGGATATTCCCGCGCCGAAATCTGGCGTCATTAGAGAAATTAAATTAAAGGTGGGTGATAAAGTCAAAGAAGGGAGTCTTGTCGCTGTCATTGAAACGGAAGCGGATGCAAGCAAGCCCGTTGAGCGTAAAATTGAAAAAGAAGTTCAGATTGAAAAGGTCGTTGAGAAAATTATTCCTGAACCGACGCGCCCTGCTCCTGAACCGCCAGCCACCATTCAACCGACTGAAAATCCATTGCCGATTGGTGAGAGTGTCTTGGTCAGTGAAGGTAAACATAGTCACGCCTCCCCTTCAATAAGAAAATTTGCTCGCCAACTGGGAGTAAATCTTGCCTTAGTCAACGGTTCTGGGGCGAAAAACCGAATCCTACAAGAAGATATCCAGGCCTTTGTTAAGGGTGAATTAGCAAAACCGAAAAGTGAATCGATGGGCAGTCAATTTGCGCCTATCCCGATGCCGGACATTGATTTTTCTCAATTTGGCACGTTTGAAACCAAACCCCTTTCTAAAATTAAAAAAATCTCAGGGGCTAACCTGCATCGTAATTGGGTCACAGCACCCCACGTAACGCAATTTGATAATGCCGATATTACGGATCTTGAGGCATTTAGAAAATCCATGCAAAAAGAAGCAGAAAAACGCGGTGCAAAATTAACCTTGCTTGCCTTTTTAATGAAGGCCTGTGTGAATGCTTTACGGACTTATCCTGCCTTTAATAGTTCGCTTTCTTCCGATGGAGAAATGCTTATATTAAAAAATTATTACCATATCGGATTTGCCTGCGACACCCCTGATGGTTTAGTTGTGCCTGTCGTCAAAGATGTATTCAAAAAAGATGTGTTAGATATTGCACAGGATTTAGGGGAATTATCAAAAAAAGCACGTGAACGAAAATTAAAAATGGAAGACATGCAAGGCGGCTGTTTTACCATTTCCAGTTTAGGCGGTATTGGCGGTACGAAATTTACGCCGATCATTAATTGTCCAGAAGTGGCGATTTTAGGTGTCTCGCGTGCATCGATGCAGCCGATTTATAATCCAGATTCTAAAGCGTTTGAAGCGCGATTAATTTTACCGCTCTCACTTTCATATGATCACCGTGTCATTGACGGTGCTGATGGTGCGCGTTTTACCAGCCATCTTGGTGCCATGTTATCTGACGTAAGACGACTTTTACTTTGAGTTTATGGCAGAACTAACAAAAATTACGGTGCCAGATATTGGCAACTTTGCTGAAGTTGATGTGATTGATATTTTAGTCAAGGTTGGTGATAAGGTTAATGTTGAGGATGCCTTAATCACGCTCGAATCAGATAAAGCATCAATGGATATTCCCGCACCCACAGCAGGGACAGTAAAAGACTTACACATTAAAATCGGTGATAAAGTCAAAAAAGGTTCACTCATTTTATCGCTCGCAACGACCGATGCAACTGCGACATCTGCGTCATCTGCGGTATCGGCCGCAACAAAAAAACAAGCGCCCGAACCTTTGATGCCTGCGCCTGAGAAAACAGAACAAACGAAAACGGTAGCAAAAAATAGCCGTGCGGATCATAGCTGTGACGTCTTGGTTCTCGGCTCTGGCCCGGGCGGTTACAGCGCCGCCTTTCGTGCAGCAGACTTAGGCAAAACCGTTATTCTGGTTGAGCGCTATGCCGCGATCGGTGGGGTATGCCTGAATGTGGGCTGCATTCCCTCCAAAGCCCTTTTGCATACCGCCAAAGTTATCACTGATGCTGAAGAAATTTCACAGCATGGTGTGAGTTTTAATCGGCCAAATATTGATTTGGAAAAAATTAAGCAGTGGAAAAATAATGATGTGGTCAATAAGCTGACCCTCGGTTTAGGTCAGATGGCAAAACAAAGAGGTGTTAAGGTCATCCAAGGTTATGGTGAATTTAGTAACGCCAATCATGTCCTTGTCGCGACTCCTGACAATAAAACACTAACCGTACAGTTTGCCAGCTGCATTATCGCAGCCGGCTCACAACCGATCAAAATGCCTGATGCCCCGGATGATCCACGCATTATGGATTCCACCGGTGCCCTTGAATTACATGACATTCCGACACGCCTGCTGGTGATTGGTGGCGGCATTATCGGACTTGAGATGGGAACCGTCTATGACGCATTAGGCAGTAAGGTTTCCATAGTCGAGCTGACCGATGGATTAATCCAAGGCTGTGATCGTGACATCGTCAGGCCATTGCAAAAAAGGATGAGCCAGCGTTTTGAAGCCATTATGCTCAATACCAAAGTCACCGCCATGCAAGCAACTAAAGCAGGAATTAGTGTTACTTTTTCTGGAGAAAATGCGCCAGCACCGCAAGTCTATGACCGTGTGCTTGTCTCGGTAGGCCGCAAACCGAATGGCCATCTCATTAAAGCAGAAAATGCCGGTGTGCATGTCGATGAGCGCGGCTTTATCCCAGTCAATAAACAAATGAAAACCAATGTCGATCACATCTATGCAATTGGCGATATTGTCGGCCAACCCATGCTGGCTCATAAAGCAACGCATGAAGGTAAAATTGCCGCCGAAGTGATCGCCGGCGAGAAGGTTGAATTTCAAGCCATGACCATTCCATCGGTTGCCTACACCGATCCAGAAATAGCGTGGGCGGGTATCACAGAAGAAGAAGCAAAAGCCCAAAATATTGATTATGAAAAAGCTGTCTTCCCCTGGGCCGCAAGCGGTCGCGCCCTCTCCACCTCACGCACGGAGGGCATGACTAAATTAATTTTTGATAAAAAAAACCAGCGTCTTATTGGTGCAGCGATTGTCGGTATTAATGCTGGCGAACTTATTGCCGAAACAGTATTGGCGATTGAAATGGGTGCTGATGCACATGATATTAGTTTATCGATTCATCCCCATCCAACACTGTCTGAATCGGTTGCCATGGCGGCAGAAATCAAAGAAGGCACCATCACGGATCTGTATATCAAAAAACGGACCCCTTAAAGATAAGCTAGCATTCCCTCAAAAATTAAATCTTTCTGTGCTGTGAGGCGTGATTGCCACGCTGGATCTGCATGACTTAATAGCCAATCGGCATCACCGCCAGTAATTACCAACGGGACTGACGCCGGTTGGGTTCGACAGACTAAATTGACCGCCCCCATAACCGCATAAGTAATACCTGTCGATACCGACGCATTCGTGGTTTTTGCCGGGAAACTAATATCTGCATTCATGCTTGCATTAACGTTAGCCGTCGATTGATTCAAAGCACCAAGGGCGGTCGTAAGTCCGGGTAAAATCATACCACCTTGATAAGCTGGAGTGTCATTGTCTCTTTGTTCAACAAAATCGATGGTGATGGCAGTACCGGCAGAAATAACAAAAACCGATTGCTGAAAATGATTCCAAGCGCCTAATGCATTTAACCATCGATCAATACCGAGCCGCTCTTTTTCTTGGTAATTATTGATTAAATTGGGATGTGATTTTTGGCTTAATATGTCAACAACCACAGATTGTTTTTGATACCAAGTATGGATCGATTGGGCGTACGACGCATGGTTCACGTTAGCGATTAACACTGCCGTAATGGTGCTGTCTGATGGTAAGTTTTTACATTCAAAATCTTTTATATAACACTGATTATTAACAATTATTTTTTTATTATTAAGCAGTCTCCACTTCACGCTCGAATTACCAATATCGATCAATAAATTCATGCATTATTCCAATTTTTTATAATAGAAATCTCGCCCGATGAGTAAGGGGTTGCCCCTTTTTCAGTATGAATAAGCAGTGCGCCATCATCCGTAATATCACACACACGGCCCTGAATTATTTGTCCATCACCCTTCGTCAAGGCAACCATTTTATCGTGAAATGCATGTGCATTTTTCCACTCTTCTTTCATGCCTACAAAACCCTCACTTTCAAATTGCGAGAGTGCCGCTGCTAATTCTTTAATGATAATCGCAAGCAATTCGTTTGGATTGATTGCGTCATCTAAACAGCTATGCAGGTCGATTGCCGGTTGATCAATTTTTTCAATTTGTTTCTTCGAGATATCAAGATTAATGCCTATGCCAATGACAGCTAAGCTCTGGCCCTCCATGTCACCCTGCAATTCAATTAAAATTCCGGCTAATTTTCGATACAGGCCATTATCCAGGACAAGAATATCGTTGGGCCATTTTAATAGTGCTTGCTGAAGACCAATTTTTTGAAACGCACGAATGAGGGCAATGCCTACCACTAAACTCAACCCCGATAACATGGCAGCACCTTGCTTAAAGCGCCATAAAAAAGAAAAAGTAAGATTTTGTCCTAACGCTGAAATCCATCGCCGACCGCGTCGGCCTTTACCTGCTGTTTGAATATGCGCAGCCAAGCAAGCTGCATGCGGATAGCCGGTAGCCGCCTTCCGCATCATCAGCGTGTTGGTCGAGTCGACCACATCAATGACCTCAACATGAAACCAACTGGCCTCTTCACCAATTGCTTGTTTGATTTTTTTACTGTCTAATAAAGTGATCGGTTGCGTTAATTTATAGCCTTTGCCCCGCACGGAAAAAATATCAACACCGATTTTTTCAGCCTCACCGATAACATTCCACACAGAAACACGCGAAATATTGTATTTTTTAGCGATTGCTTCACCGGAGTGAAATTGACCATCCGCCAGATCCGCTAATATTGAAAAAAGAAGGTTTGACATACGTTATTTTAGAAAATAATAAAGTCAATCATACCATGGTATTTTTACTCAAAATTCATCCTTAAACAGTGTAAAATGGCGCCTATGTCAGATCATGAAATAAAAGACGATTTACCCTCCAATTTTATTCGCAGCATCATTGATAGAAATTTAAACGAAAATCTTTATCAAAATAAAAAATGGATTGGGTCACCCGGTGGGGCAAGCCATCATGCTAACGCACCCATAGATAGTGCTAAAATTCGCACACGCTTTCCGCCTGAGCCGAATGGTTATTTGCATATCGGTCATGCCAAAAGTATCTTTTTGAATTTCGGCTTAGCGCGAGACTATAAAGGTGCCTGCCATCTGCGCTTCGATGACACGAATCCAGAAAAAGAAGATGAAGAGTATGTGCGCAGCATTATCGATAACGTGCAATGGTTAGGCTTTGATTGGAAATTTAAGGATGAAGATAATCTCTACTATGCCAGCAGTTATTTTTCTTTTATGCACGAAGCGGCCGTCTCACTCATTCAATCCGGTGATGCTTACGTTGATCAACAAACCGCCGATGAAATTCGTGAAAATCGCGGCACATTAACTGCAGCAGGAAAAAATTCTCCCTATCGTCAACAAACCGTGGATGAAAATCTTGCCTTATTTGCTGCCATGAAGTCAGGTAAACAACCTGATGGCGCCATGGTCTTACGGGCCAAAATTGATATGGCCTCACCCAATATTAATATGCGTGACCCTGCCATTTATCGAATTAAACATGCAGAACACCATCGGACTGGAAATGATTGGTGTATCTACCCCATGTATACCTTTGCGCATCCGATTGAAGATGCCTTGGAAGGGATTACCCATTCCATTTGTACCCTCGAATTTGAAGATCAACGTCCTTTTTATGATTGGTTGCTGATGAAACTAAAAAGTAATGGTCTGCTTACTGATCCATTACCGAAACAACATGAGTTTGCGCGTCTGAATTTAACCTATGTGGTGCTATCCAAACGACGCTTAATTGAGTTGGTTGCAAATCAACATGTTAGTGGCTGGGATGATCCTCGCATGCCTACACTGGTGGGGGCAAAACGCCGCGGTTACACACCTGCAGGCTTCAAATTATTTACTGATCGTATTGGGGTATCAAAAGCGGATTCTTGGATTGATTACGTGACCCTGGAAGATGCCATGCGTGAGGTATTAAATACCAGCTGTGATCGCCGTGTGGCGGTGCTGGACCCCATTAAATTGGTGATTAGTAATTACGCCGAGGATCAGGTCGAAGATTGTTTTGCCCCCAATCACCCACAAGATGAATCACGGGGCAAACGCGTCATCAAATTAACGCGCGAGCTTTGGATTGAGCGGCAAGACTTTATGATTGAACCCGAAAAAAAATATTTCCGTTTGTACCCTGGCAATCAGGTACGCTTACGTTACGGCTATGTGGTTAATTGTACTAGCTATGATGTCGATCAAAATGGTCAAGTGACAACGGTCTATTGCGAATACCTGCCAGACACCAAATCAGGTAGCGCTGGAGCAGATAGCGTGAAAGTAAAAGGCAATATTCATTGGGTCTCATGCAAACATGCCGTTGAGGCGAAGGTCAATCTTTATGATCGTCTATTTAAAGTCGAACATCCCGGGGCGAATTCTGCATCCTACCTTGATGATATTAATGAAAGTTCATTGACCAGCATCTCAGTTTATCTGGAAGAAAACTTAGTTAACATCAAACCAATGGATCAATTTCAATTTGAACGTCACGGATATTTTATTTGTGATCTGGACTCATCTAGCAAAAATATCATCATGAATAGAACCGTCACATTACGTGACAACTGGAAGTAATTACCTTAAAGAATTGATACCATAAACGGAAGTTCATAGCTTAAAATAAATATGCCGAAATTCATAAATTTTAAATGGAATTTCGCACTCTTTTTTTCTTCCTCATCATCGCCTGAATATGAATTCCCACCTCACTTAATTGCCTATTTTTTGTAGGGCAAGTAGTGATATACCTGAGTCGATAGCGCAAAAGGTGTTTATTTTTTTATTACGAACATGGATTGCATGGAGTGAGTGCTTATTTCAACCCAAATTTGACTGGGACAAAAACGGTAAAGGTATCACTAATAGATTTTTGTGGGGCTGGAAAAGGTTTGGCTCGTTCAATCATTTTAATGGCTTCATCATCCAAGACCTGATATTGGCTTTTTTCTAATAAACTGATAGTAAGGATACTACCTTTACTATCCATGCGAATTTCGATCATTACATCTCCTTCCCAACCGCGCCGTTGGGCAATTCTAGGATAGCGTTTGAATTGGCTTATATGCGCAGCAAGTAAGGTTGCATAATCCTCAATCATCTTAGCCTCAACTACTGGATCTGTTTTATTCAGCACGGCTTCTTCAACAATTTCAGGTTTTTCAATTGGAATCGTATCCTCAGTTGGTAACGAGACTGGCTCAACAAGGGGTTCAGGATCTTTTATCGTCGGCTTCGGTGGCGGTGGTGGTTGTTTGACTACCGGCTTCGGTGGCGGTGGTGGTTGTTTGACTACCGGCTTCGGTGGCGGTGGTGGTTGTTTGACTACCGGCTTCGGTGGCGGTGGTTCAATTTTTGGTTTCGGTTTAACAATTTCCATTATTAATTCAATGTCTAATTTTTTTAATAAGGGTGCTTGCTGTTCAATGTGTAAAAAATTAAACAATGACCAATGGATAAGTAGTGAAGCGATAATAGTCCACTTCAAATCAAATCGATTAAATAAAATTCTTCTTCTTAAAAAAATCATAAGCCTGGCAAAAAAAATTTCAGTGAAATCACTGAAAGCTTTTCATTATAGTGATTTTTAGCTTACTGGTCGTAGGAAATTTTCACTAATTTCTCATTGCTGAGAAAGCATTAAGTTTTAATCGAACTTGGATTCACCTTCAAAAAGAGATAGTCAATACCATGATATTGCAGATGTTTAATGTCGCTTGTTAAGCCGTAAAGTAATTTTAAAGATAATTTACTTTCATAATCATCTTCACCAATATCTTTCAAGGCTGCCTGAACGGATTCGGCATTAACACCGGTTGGCGCCGAAATAAACTCAATTTCCACCTCATTTCCTTCTTGATAGAGGCGAATATGTACAGTGTTTTTTTCTGCATTTTTACTTTTTTCTTGATTTTGAATTAGGAAGCTTAGGCCCTCTTCTGCAATAAGCATTAATTTATTTTGCCAATTTTTTTGCCATTGATTTTTTTCAGAAAATTGACTAATTAATGCATTAATTGAAGTCAAACTATCCATCTGCAAAGGAACAGAAATTTTATTTTTGGCACGTTTTTTTAACGTAAATAAAAACATAATAAGTACGGCGGTTATCCCGCCAGAGGTCGTCCCATTTGATAGAAAGATTTGCATGCCTTCAGGGAATGTTTCATTAAATAAATAACCGCCTTGAAAACCGGTCCCAGCAAAAAAACCAAAACATACCGCAAGGATTGCTTCGAATGATAATTTTGTCTCGTTCACCATTTGCAAACCGTGGCCAAACAGTAAAACAATGATAACCAATATATAGCCCGCAGCAACAGGGCTCGGTATGACGCTGATCAAAGCAATTAACTTAGGTGATAAGGCAAATAACACCATAAACAAGCCACCATAAAAGCCCACTCTTACTGCTGCAACGCGTGTTATTTCCATCACACCAATACTCATCGAGTAAACGGTATTGGGTACTGAACCTAAGATACCCGCAATAAAACTACCTACTCCATCTGCATTAATTGCACCTTGAATAGCACGGAAATTAATCGGACGTGGTTTACGGTAAGAATGTTTTTGCACAGCAATACCGTCGGCATAGGTTTCAATACAGCCAACAAAAGTAATGAGCACAAAGGCTGGTAGAAGCGCCCAAAAACCTTCACCAAAGTCAAATTGAAAACCTGGCCAATGATTTTCTGGCAAGCCAATCCAGTTAGCTGCTGCCACCCGCGACAAATCGATTAAGCCGACCTGGTAGGCATAAACTGAACCAATTAATATGCCAACTAACGGCGCCCACAAACGTGAAGTTTTATTGCCATACAAAGATATCAACATGATTGGAATTAATGTTGCTAAAAAAATATAAGGCACTGACATGTCACCAATAAATTCGGCCGGCACTTTTTTCAACATGGACCAGACCACTGGGGCAACATTGAGTGCCATTAACATCAAAACAACCCCACCAACGGCAGGTGTTAAAACTTTTCTTAAGGGTCCCATTTGTGAGGTAAAGATAAATGTTGCTAATGAAGCAACCGCCACCAAGGTTAATAAAAGTGATGTGCCTCCCAGTTGCAGTGCAGAAATAGCGACAGAAATAAAGGCAACATTGGAGCCGACAAAAAGACAATAACCGCCGCCAATAATACCAACGCGGCTTGCTTGAAGCCAGGTAGAAAGTCCGCATGCCACTACTGCGGCAAAAACGAGCCAACTTATTTGTCCTGCTGCGAGGCCTGCTTCACGTCCAACAATTAACGGTGTTAGCATAATGGCAGTGACAATCATGACAGTTACCTGTAGTCCTAATCCAGCTGATAAAAAATGTGAGGGCTTCTCGTGTGGTTCATACCTCACTATATTTTCATCTGCCATATTTTTCCTAATCGCATGTTTTTATAATTCTCATAGTTTAAACTAGTTTAAAGAATAAATAGAAATCTTATTTACGCAACATGACTTCTAAAAAAGAATAATCATCCTCAAAGGGCTCATCATTATTTTTCAGCGTCTCCATACTACGGAGTATTTGCGCTGATTGCATAGCCGTTGGATCATTGAACTGCTGCATGTGCTGATAAAATTCTGCTAGTGACAGCATATCCCCATTACTTTTTTCAATTTCAAACACACCATCGCTGAAGACATACAATTTGGCAAATTGATTGAGCGGTAGTGTAACTTCTTCAAACTCAAAGTCTTGCATGTAACCAATAGCAATATTTGGCGTATGCAATGACGTTAGGCTTATTTTCGCTAAACTTTCACCCGAAAGCAAATATGCCGGAGGATGCCCTGCGCTCGAGTAGCGCAGCTGGTGCTTGTTTTTATTGTAAACACCATACCAAAGTGTAAAAAATTTATTATGATGGCGTTCCATTAAAAAGATATTATTAAGTGCATGTAAAACTGAGGCGGGCCGCAAAAAATCAACCGATTTTAACGATTGTGCTCGCAATACATTCATGGCGGAAACAGACATCAGCGCAGAGCCAACCCCATGGCCACAAACATCCAGTAAATAAATCGCAAAATGCTCATCATCAATCCAATGGTAGCCAAATGCATCGCCGCCCAAACCTGAAGAAGGGATATACTGCCACGAGGTTGCAACAGCGCCATCAATCGGCGATGGTAGTAAGCTATTGATGTATTGTGTCGCCTCGTTCATTTCTTTTGCTAAATCTTGAGACAATTGGTCAATAAGCAGCCGATTCTGAATGGCAATACCAGCTTGCGAGGCTAATGCTTCGGCAATATTCTGCTGAGCAGGAGAAAAGCTTTGGATCACGCCATCAGCCATGGTATTAATAAACTGCATGACGGCGATGACTTGTTCTTGATGATTTAAAATAGGGATGGCTAACACTGATTGTGTTCGAAAACCCGTTTTTTTATCAAACAGTTTTGTCTGTGAAAAATCAAAATCGCTGGCATGATAAGCATCTTCGATATTGACAGTTTTTTTTGTTAAGGCAGCGTGCGAAACAACGCTTTTATGGTTTGCTTGACCGTCCAAGGTTAATGCAATGTCCGGTAAAGCAATTGGCTCTTGACCTTCACCGCCCATAAAAACGGCTAGTGATGTGTTGCGCAATAAACTGAATGTCAAAAACTGGTCATTGCGAAGTCGATACAACGTTGCGCCATCAGCATTTAACAGTTTTTGTGAGGTTGTCAGTATGGTCTCGAGAAGCCGCCCTAAATTAGGCTGTTGACTTAATAAGCGACCAACATTTGTTAATTCAAGCACCACATCAAGCGTCTGCTTTCTGTTTTGTCTTGGGTTAGTCAAGATTCGTACGATCTAGATAGATTTATCCAACAAAGCTTTGATCGCGCTCACATTTCGTTTTGCTGTAATACGGTCAACCTCTTTGCCATCTTTGAATAGAATGAGTGTGCTTTGATATTTCGTTTGGAATTTTTTTAATAAATCTTTTTGGTCATCATAATTTACTTGCATAATAATCACATCGGAATAAGCACGGGTCTTCACTAATTCGTCCAAAATCATATCTTGCGCGCGACATGTCGAACACCAGGGTGCATGAACATGGATTAAGATAGTTTTCTTTTGCGCTATCGATTGTTCAAATTGTGCTGCATCATAATTACTGCCATAGGCCCAAACATTAAAACTAAACAATGTAGCGACAGCGAGCAGGGAAAGGCGATTAAATGTCATGGTAAATCCTCATTTTATAATCAGTATAACCTATTTAATTATTTTTACTTTTTCCATTTTATTTTGGAGACTATATGCCGTACTTGTCAAAAAGTGTTGTCATAAATTAACTTTACTAATCTTGATATTTTTTATTAATATTTTTAAATGTGTCTTTTATCTGTAAAAAGGCCTTAACAATTTTAGGATCAAAATGTGAGCCCGATAATTTTTTAATTTCAGCCACTGCCTCCGCATGTGTCCATGCCTTTTTATAGACCCGTGAACTAACTAATGCGTCATACATGTCAGCCAACGCCATAATGCGTGCAGCAAGCGGAATTTTCTTACCCTTGACTCCTCGCGGGTAACCTGTGCCATCCCATTTCTCGTGATGGCCCCCTGCAATATTTTTAGCAATCACCATGGTATCCGTTATATTGCCTTCAGATTTAATAACGGAACCAAGAATTTCTTCACCAATCATTGCATGGGTTTGCATAATCTTCCATTTCTCTGCGGACAAGGGGCCGGGGAATAATAAAATATCGTCGGGAATTCCAACCTTACCAATGTCATGTAACGGTGCTGCTTGAAATAAATTGTGCATGAATATTGGCGATAAAAGCTCATTATAATGGCCATTCTTTTTTAGCTGTCGGGCTAACAGTAAGACATAATTTTGCGTTCGTATAATATGATTTCCCGTCTCATTATCGCGTGCCTTTGAGAGTGCATTTAGAGTGCCGAGCAATTGTTTTTCACGGTTATCAGCACGTATTTTTTGTTTATTTGCTAACTCCGTAATTTGTTTTTCATACTTATCTTTTTCCTTGAACAAAATACATGCAAACATGATGGGCAGTAAAATACCAAATGAAATAAAATTTAGTCCAACAAATGCAAACTCGCCAAATGCATCAAGCGGGCCAATGCCAAAGGCAGTGGCATACTCAATCCCACTATAACCGATCACAGTGGTCAATAACAACAAACCAAATGCCCTAGTAAAAGCTATCCACGCCAGCAGAGGTAATAGGAATGGAAAAACTGGAAAATCAACTAGGTTCGTGTCTAAAAAATCAAACCTGAGAAAGACAAGCACTAAAATCAAAGCAGGGGCAACCCATAATTTCCCTGGGTAAGCAAAAATAGACTCACTTTTAGAGACAAAAATTAAGATTAAAGGCGTAATCAAAAAACACGCTAGTGCATTAGCTGTCCACCATGACAACACGCTCGATGATACTTGAGTCGCAAGGATTTCACCGGTACAAAATAGGATGAAATGGCCCAGCAATGCCGATAAAGCCTGTTGTACAAAAATAGAGACTAGAACAAGGTGGGCATAATCTGAGAATGAATCAAATGAAAAATTAATTCTATATTTTCGGTAAATTGAAAGTGCCAACAGTAGGCACAATGCATTCGACATGCCCAACAAAACACTTGTTAAGTAAGGCGTATCATTTAAAGCAGCGAGCAAAAACTGTCCAATCAATACACCGAGTGCCATCCAAGGGCCATACAATAAGCCCATCGCCAATGAAATCCCTTCTGGAATAAACATTCCAGCCACCACTAAATTTGTTTTTTCGAGAAAAAAAGTAAACTCGCCAAAAGACAAATATAACAAAGCCGTAAATATGATGAGAGGTAATTTGACCACGGAATTTATATTGAAAAATGTTGAACTTGTAAGCATAATTCGACTATTCTAATACAAAAACAGAGGTCGGTATGCAGCAAATTTTTGATTTGGGTGGCTTTAAAATTCAGCTTTTAAAAAAGGCGAATGATGCTAATGATCATGAAATTTTTCATGCAACAGGGCCAAAAGACACCGGTCCAGGGCCTCATTACCATCAATGGCAAGAATCCTTCTTTGTCATCGATGGATCGATTAATTACGGCATTGGTCCTGATACAGGTGTTGCGCAGGCGGGTGATTTCTTCTCAGTAGCAGCAGAGACACCACATTGGTTTAAGTTTGGTGAAGCAGGTGGTGCGATGCTTATCATCACATCCACGGCAAAAGCCTCGAACATGTTTGCTGACTTTCATAATAACGTCAATTGGACAAGCCCTGATCGGGCCGCTTTAATTGCTCTAGCTGCACAACATGGTCAAAAAATTATTGTTTAAAATTAGTAATTTAAGATAATATTCTTAAGTAAAATATTATAAAATTAAACCCAGTGATTGTGCATGAGGTGAACTGAATGATACTTTCTCAAGGAAACGTTGACGCCCTGCTGGCGTCGCCATCGCAGCAGCATTTGGCACGCCCACTTTTTTAAATTCCGCAACCAAACGCGTTGCCAGCTGAACGCCATGATGCGGCAATACACTGGCTAAAATATCTGCTTCGGTAAGTAAAATTTGTGCCTGTGTTAGTGTCGATGGTGTCGAGCTATTTTTTTGATAATGCTGGTGTAATGTTTTAACATGCTCAAAATCTGTCGCTAAAATTAACTCTCTAAACCAGCTTAATTCCTTACTCGATAATTTATATGCCTTCAGAATAGTGCTCGCGGCATTAACTGCCAGCAGCTCAAATTCTCTAGCCGTCCTATTTACGCCACCGGGATGTAAAAAATCATGGCTTAAAGTGGCGACAAGCAATAAGCAAGTCTCCCGCCCTGAAAATACTTTCCAAGCTGGAGCCCGTAGCTTTTTTTCTTCGGACAGCAGGATGCCTAAGGCAATAAGCACCTCTTGCGTATGTTCAATATTATGGTAGTTCGGCAATGTTTGATGCGCAATCTTTTTAAGGTGATCTTCTTCCATGACTTGAATAATTTGTGCCGCTGCATCACGTAAATCTTGTGTTGCACTTTTTTCAGCGGACGTGATATGGTCCTGAACTAATTGATCAAAGGTTTGTTGCAGTGAGTGTGGTTGCTGCTTTAGCTTAAGGAATAATTTTTCTAGTGCCAATAAAGCTTTATTGTCATCCTCTAAAAATTGCATATTGAGTTTTTTACATCACCTTTACTTTGTTTCAAAATTAGTTACACCATCCCAATTTTTCGTAGGCGGCGTAAGTTTGAATTGCTGCACACGGCTTTCATAGAGGTCATACAAGACTCTATCACCATACGTTTTTCTGAGCTTGGCAAGTTGTTTTTCAAACGATGCCCATTGTTGTTTAAAGTAACTCTGAAGCGCTTCTGACCATGCATGGATTTCTGCAATATCCGCTTTGGCTGCCACATTTTTTTCCGCCACTGGCTCAAAAATTGCCACCACAGTTGCTTTGCCTTTGACACGAACCTTATCAATTTCACGATAAATAAATTCCGGTGCGCGCTCTGCAACATATTCGCTGACCAAAACTGCAACACCGTAAGGTTTGGTTAAACCCTCAAGGCGTGAACCGAGATTCACGGGGTCCCCCATCACGGTATACGAACGTCGTAAATTTGATCCCATGTCACCAACACGCATCTTGCCTGAGTTTAAACCGATACCGATATTAAAATCAGGGAGTCCGCGTGCTTTAAAACTCGCTGCCAATTCGTTGGCGGCTTGCCGGATGGCAAAGGTTGCCTTAACTGCCTCATAAGCGTGTCTATCTGAAGCGATAGGTGCGCCCCAAAATGCCATGATGGCATCACCAATGTATTTATCTAATGTACCGGACTGATCCATAATAATTTTAGTCATGGTATTAAAGTATTCATTAATATAGGACGTCAACTCTTCTGGCGTGAGTTTTTCTGAAATGCCGGTAAAACCGCGAATATCACTAAAGAGCACGGTCAAATCTGACTCTTGGCCTTGCATACCATATTGATCCGGATTTTCTGCCATTTTTTTTACTAATGGTGCTGGCACGTATTGGCCAAACAAGCCCGACATTTGACGTTGCAGTCGGCCTTCGACAAAATAGCCAATGCCTAAATTGCCAATGTAAATCATAAAGACTGACATGAGTGGCGCGCCCATCGGCACAACCAATTGCAAGCGCCAAAAGTACATGTTGATCGCCACCAGTACGCCTAAAAATATCAAGGTCGTAAGGGACGCTGCCACAGCCCCCAAAATAGGTAATAAAGCCGTAATGAGTATGCCGAAAAAGGCGATTTGTAAAAATGCCAATGCAATCGTATAAGCCGGTGACTCCATGATAGTTTTATCCAAGATACCGGAAATCATATTGGCATGCACTTCGATACCCGGGTAGACAGCGCCCATCGGTGTCGCTCGGTGGTCTCTTAAGCCGGGTGCTGAGGATCCCATAATAATCAGTTTATTTTGTAGCGACTTGGGTGCGATACGATCATTCAATAAATCCGTCACTGAGACGTACTCATAACTTTTTTCCGGGCCACGGTAAGGCACGTAAGCTGATGCATCCTCTTGCATTGGAATTTGGAAAGGGCCAATTTGAATACCCTCAAGTGCTTGATAGCCGCCCTCTTGTTCAATAATTATGGGTTGTACTGGCGGGCCACCAATCACCATACGCGTCATTGCAATGCTTAGACCTTGGTAATAATTGCCCTCGTACTCAAGCAGTAACGGTAAACGTCGAATGATACCGTCTTCATCCACCAACGGGTTAAAGTGCCCTGCCATTGACGCTGACTGAGTAATGCGCGCTAAATTTCCTGTATAAGCATCCCACTTTGATATGGAGTGTGCACTGTCAGGTAATTGTTCTTGCGTCAGCGCTGGTGGCGGCAAAACATTCGCCTTCACCGCACCCTCTTCATTATTAAAATACATTGACAAGACAATGTTGCGACCTTGCATCGAATCAGCAAAGCGCTGGTCTGGGTCGCGTTGGATAATTGCCTCATACAACGGATCACCGGGTTGTACCTCAGGCAGAACTTCTGCCCAGACTTGTGCGACAGAATCAAAATTTAAGGGATCTGGCTCGGCCCAAACAATATCGTAGCCCAATACCGAAATTTCATGCTCATCAAACAACTTATCATTGATTGTTGCCATGAGTGCCCGATTCCAAGGCCAGCGACCAAATTCACCCAAACTCTTCTCATCGATATCCAGCACTACAATACGGGGGTCAACAATGCCGTGTGCAGAATAACGAACTTTGGCATCATACAATTGATTGTCGATTAATTGCATGCCTGGAATAGTGATAATTTGTAGCGTGTGAAGGATAAATAAAAGAGTCACAGCAAACCCCAAATAAAGGCGGCTTGATTTTTTTTGGTACTTTGTCCGAATGGCTGATATCAGCTTCATCAGGTTTCCTCATTCGCTGTATGAATGTATCCTTAAATAAGATTTAAGGGTTAAAAAATTATAGTACACTAAAATAATTAATTGGTTTTCATATTTGGTAATGAAATGATGATGTAAATTTCCATGAAGGATAATCTATGGCGCTGACTGACCAGCAAGAGATGCTGCAAAAAATTATTGATATGGGTTCACGGCTGTCCACGGAACCGGACATAGAGACTCTGTTGGAGCTGATTCTTGAGCTCAGTCAGAATCTCATTCAAGCCGACGGTGGTACGCTCTATCGCCTAACGCCAGAAAATACCTTACGCTTCACCATGGTACGTAACCATAGCCTAAAGATTGCAATGGGAGGCAAGCATAATCCTGCCATCGATACGAGCAAAATGATGGATTTACCCCTCACGGTTGATGGTCAACCGAATCACAAAGCCGTCGCTGCTTACGCTGCCAATACTAAAGAAACGGTGGTGATTGACGATGCTTATACAGCAGAGGGGTTTGATTTTTCCGGGGCCAAGCGTTTTGATGAAATGATGGGCTATCGCACACAGTCGGTGTTAGCGATACCACTAATCGATCACGAAGGAAAAATCCTCGGAGTGTTGCAATTTATCAATGCACTGAACGAAAAAAAAGAGACCATTACGTTCAGCGCTTTCTTTCAAGATATTGCCAAATCACTCGCATCTCAGGCTGCTATTTCATTAAGAAATCGATTATTAATCAATCAGTTAAATGAATTATTTGAAGCTTTAATTAATCTCATTAATACCGCCATTGATGAAAAATCGCCCTACACCGGTGGCCATTGTATGCGCGTTCCGGAGCTGACGTTAATGCTCGCCGAGGCAACCCATCAGGAAGAAGACGGCCCCATGGCAACCTTTCAATTAACAGACAAGGATCGTTACGAATTAAAAATTGCCAGCATGCTGCATGATTGTGGAAAAATTACCACGCCCGTGCATGTCGTCGATAAAGGTAAAAAGCTCGAAACTATTTTTGACAAGATTGGCTTAATTGAAACACGCTTTGAGTTGTTGTTGCGCGACAGCACAATACGCTATTATGAAGACTTGCAGGCCGATGGCAGCAAGCGTGATGCGCTTAAGCAAGACTATGAGGCAGAGCAAAAGCAGCTGCGTGATGATATCGCCTTCCTAAAAAAATGCAATGTCGGTGGTGAGCGCATGAAAGAGGAAGATATCGCACGAATAAGAAGCATCGCCAGCCGCCAGTGGGTAGATCATGAGGGGCAAACACAGCCCGCACTCTCTGAAGATGAGGTCTATAACCTCAGTATTGTCGCTGGTACATTAACGCAAGAAGAGCGCGAAATCATTAATTACCACATTGTCGCAACCATCAAACTGCTAAATCAAATCCCCTGGCCGGAGCACTTAAAAAATGTGGTGGAATATGCTGGGGGTCATCATGAAAAAATGGATGGCACCGGTTATCCAAATAAACTCAAGCGTGAGGACATGTCGATTCAAGCGCGCTGTATGGGTATCGCTGATATCTTTGAAGCCCTTACTGCCTCTGACCGGCCCTACAAAAAAGGCATGCCGTTATCTCAGTGCCTGAAAATCATGGGGCGCATGAAAGAGGAAGCGCACATTGATCCTGACCTTTATGATGTCTTCATTAAGCATAAAATCTATATGGACTACGCGAAACGATTTCTTGGACCTGAACAAATCGATATTACTTAAACTCACTAGAGCTGAGCGCATCAACTGCCTGCCTGCTACTTTTACAGCTGTCTAAATTACATATGCATTGTCTCAGATAGAAGTATTCTTTCCTTTTTTTAATATAAAAATTATATTAAAAATCAATAAGTTATATATTTTTTTGTCCTATTTGATACTTAGACACTTGACATTAAACTGTCTAAATGTATAATCTAGCTGTCTAAATAGTTATTACGTTGGTGAGTATGATTACAAGTCGAGATTTGTTACAGATTCTAGGCATCTCACGCGCGACATTAAACAACTACATTGCGCAAGGACTGGTGCCGAGGCCAGAGGTGAAGCGCCAAGCGATGACGCCTGGTGACCGCCCTACTACGCTGGGCTACTTTCCAGATTGGGTACTAACACGCATGCAAGACATCTTGCAGTTAAAAAAATCGGGCATGAGCCTGACGACAATCCAAGCTAAATACGAAAAAGAAAATATAAATGATGAAAAAAAAGATGTTCAAAAACAAGTAGATACTGTAATTTCTGAATCTATTTTATCTGAAAAAAAAGGGCTGAGCCCGCCCGCTGCAGACAGTTCAACTGTCAAGCGTGATGCCGCGCTGAAAGTCACCCCAGAGTCAATGGACTATCCGGCTTACATGATCGACTTTCATGGCGAAGTGATCTGGTTAAATGACCTTGCCAAAGAGGTTTTTTTTAATGATAAAATTCCCGAGCGTGCTGACGGACGGTCAATTTTCCCCCTCCTCTATGCCTGGGCTAAATCCCTCAATGTGACGGATCGTTTATTATTGTTGCGCTACCATCTGCATCTTATCCAGACACGTTTTAGTCGAGATAATTTATCCACCATCCAGCCAATTAATGCTGAACAACATCAAGAACTGCTAAATCTTTATACAGAAGTGCATAATCCCGAATACGACTCGCCCGATAGTCCTAGCATCCAAAATCCAAGGCGGCACGGTGACCACTATCGCTTAGTGTCAATGACATTCCGAGAGGGTGTGTTTGTGCTTTACGTGCCTGAACATGGCAATGTCGATGACATTGTTGCATGGCTAGCAAATCGTGACGCTGTAATTCGGAGCCTGTTAGCACAACGTTTACCGACATTAACACCGCTTGCAGTAATGGTAGCTGACCTGCAGCAATCAATCCGTATTTGTTCTGAGTTACCGGCTGAAGAGTATTTCGAATTAATTAATCAAATCTGGACGACATTAGACCCTATCTTTCGTCGTTACTACGGTGCCTATGGCAAGCACACGGGCGACGGCATGCTCTATTACTTCTTCCCTCAACCGGATCAAAACTATCTGCTGAACAGCATGACTTGCGCTTTCAAGATAAAAGAGGCGATGAAGCGCATAAACCACGAGTGGCTGCAAAAAAAACAATGGAACAATGAATTATTTATGAATATCGGTCTAAATTCAGGTGAGGAATGGTTGGGTACCTTTAAGACCAACAACCATCTTGAGTTAATTGTGTTGGGAGAAACCATCAATACGGCCGCCAGATTATCGGATTTTGCCCGCTACGGACAAATCTGGGCAACAAAACAATTGATTGGCAAGCTACCGATGCAAGATCGTGAAAAAGTTACTTATGGTATTCAGCCTGCCGGAGAGCGGAAAAATTTCATAGGTAATTCATTTAGTTTGGTAGAAAATCTGGTGGATGGTCCCCTCACAGGGACCAAATTAGCTGATATTCAGGGCGTCGCCGTCGCCGAGGTAATAAACTTTAAGGATGATTAATCTGCTGTGAAGTGATCCATGGTCGCAGCATCAACCAATGTGCTTTTCTGTCTTTTAAGACTTTTCGCTTGAAAGCATGCCTTATCCGCAAGTTTTATCCTATCAGAAAATAAATTCTCAGTGCTCAGGATGATCTGGACGCAACCGATACTTACCTTGATTCTTGGATGCACCTCGAGTGGTATGTTATCAACCGCAAAAGCCAACTTCTTACCAATGGCAAGCATTTGTTCTCGCGTATTGATATTATTGGCAATAAATACAAACTCATCACCACCAACGCGATAGAGTAAATCTGTTTTTCTTTTTGTAGCAAGTATCGCGTTTGCCACTGCTTTGAGGACGTGATCGCCAAAGGCATGATCATACGTATCGTTGTAGCGCTTGAAATCATCAATATCAAAATAAAATAAGGCGTACTTTCTGCCGTAACGCTCTACTTCTTCATTCAGTTTCTTGAGGTCATTATTGAATGAGTGTCGATTTGGCAATCTTGTTAATGCATCAAAGCTCGCCATGTATTGAAGTTGGTTTTTTAATTGTAACTCCTCAGTTATATCTTCTATTTGAATCATAATGTGTTCCTGCCCATCTAGTATGAGACGATGCTTAATAATAAGTGCATCACAAAAATGATTTGCTTGGGCTGAATTTCTTATTTGATACATTTTTGTTTGGTCGCGTTTGAAATACTCAGCTTGTTTCTGCTCAAGCTGGGCTTGCAGGCGAAATTCATTAAAGGTAATTTTCTCTTTAAATAAGTCGACAAACATCTCATTAAGATGAGAGGTCTTTAAAAGACTTACTATCGACGGATTTTCAAAGATAATTTTACCTGCATTATTGACTATATATATTGGCATCCAAGCATCTTGCAGTTTGGACGTGAAAAAATCTAATTCGGATGCTGTTGCCATTATTTACCTCATATCCCAACGGGAAGCATTTAAGCAATGGGTAGATTATTGATGATTCATTATAGCTGGAATTTAATTTTACTGGAAAATTTGGCAACTGTAGTTTCACCTGCCCACATTTTACTCTGGGCAGTGTGAGTTAAACTACAAAAAAAGGCAAATAATTAATCAATATGAATGTAATCATCTGTTCCAGAGCCGTTAGAGGTGTCTATGCCAACAGCGTCTGTGCCATCGAGTTTCACCAGTGAGAAGCTTCCCGCAGCGTCGGTATTTTGATTATAAACATAAGTGCTTGTGGCGCCATCAATGGTAGCTTTAAAGGCCACCGTTACGTTAGCATTACCTAAATCGGTCGCTTGTAAGTATTCAATCGCAGATTCAATTCGTTCAGCTGAAGTAATTTGCACTTGTTCGGTGCTGTCGAAAAAGGTAACAATACCATCACTGATGTTATGACCATCAATTGAAGTTCCTGAAACACCTGAAGAGGTAATGCTTGTGTCATCAGCCACTACAGAAACGCTGCCATCAAAATCAAGCGTATCACCAGCACCTGAAGCATTCAAATCAAAGTCAACGATAACCGCTTCCGTGCTATCTGCAATAGCAAATGTATCGTCAGTGCCATCTCCTGTGCCGATCGTTTGATCAATGTATACACTAAATGGAATTGCGCTAGTGGCATCCCCATCCGCATCCGTTACTGTTGCTGTCAAGTCCAGTTTTGCTTTTTCTGATGTTGATAAAAAGATAAGATCACTAAGATCTAACCTAAAATCTGAGTTTGAATCAGCAGTCAATTCAATGTAAGCAATATCCGCGGAGGCACGGAAAATAGTCAACTCATCAGCAGCGCCTGATGAACCGCTACTTGCCGTTCCAATAAATTTGAATGTACCATCCGAATTCGCTGTTGAACCAGGGCTAAGAATACCGATTGCGGTGCCACTGGCATTGTAAGCCTGCCAGGTCAGTGACTCATCGGTAAATAAATGGTCAATGCGCATACCGAGCGCATCAGTATCTCTGGCAGAGGTCCCAGTGAAGGTAAGCCTCATTTTTTGCACATAACTTCCCCCGCTTTCTTTCCACTCAACCCATTGTCCATTACCTACACCTATTCCCTGTGTGCTTGCGTTCACACCAACTTGCTCCCATGTTGCATCGCTGTCCAGTGAGTATGTGCGAGATCCTCCTGAGCCTGTAACCGTTAAGTCTGCCTGATAACCATCTAAAGTAAGAGTAAAACCATTTGATCCATTCGCATAAAAAATCTTTGCATTACCATCAAGGTCAGGATGGTCCTCTAAGCCGATTTGATTGCTAGCATTGTTATCAGAGTTAGCAGCACCTATATCAAATTTATCAATAACAACCGGATCGATTCCATCAATAATGGTCGTCGTATAAATAACATTACCATCTGACTCTATCGAAGGTGTGATTGAAAACGCTTGTCTTTCATTCCCCGCATCATCGGTTTCTGTGCTGGTGGCGTAGTATGTACCGCCGCTTTCCACCCAACGCAATGCAAAGCCATTAAGTGTCAACGTGGTTCCTTCAACTGCATCTTGCACAGCACCGTTGGCTGTAACATTTAATGCTACCGATGACCCTATTTTATCATTGCCTACATTGACACCTAAATCTACCACCACACTCGTTCCCGTAACATCTGAAAGGAAGGTATGCATTGCGGAAGTGATTGTGGGTCCATCATCTAAAAATGTAATACGGCCACCTAAATCAATAAAAGCACTATCCGTTGCACTATCCCCATCACTATCGGTAATCGTGTCTGTCCGTGTTAAACGCACAGTTCCTGAATCTAGCGCAACCGACTCATTATTGCTGCTTGTGTTTGCATGCTCAATGGCTCGCGCTTGTGAGATGGTCACTACTCCAGCGCTGTTGGTTGCAATACTGAAAACAAGCACATTGGTACTTGCAGTTCGGCCCTCAATAGTGCCTGAATTATCGACTAATGTGATGGCTTCATTAGTTTGCGAATCGACAAGGCCGCTCACACTGTTAGTCACAGTGAGTGCATACCCAACTGATATAGATCCTGCTCCATCATCACCATAATCTGCTGCTTGTGAAAAATTATCACTAAAATCTTCGCTAGCAGAGCCTAATGTCGTGTCATCAACCTGTAATGCGTCTGAATTAATGCTAGGATTTATATCAATACTTGGGATGCCACCGGCATTCGTCACGCTCAACGTATCCGTAGTGCTTGTAATTAATGCTTCATAGTTACCGCCGGTTGTTGAAGCAACTGATAATGTGTAATTGGTATCTGCGTCAACCAAAGGTGCAGTCAATGCAGCTGATGTGGCTGCCGTTGCTCCGGCTGCAATAGTTAAATTAGTAGTAGTGCCACCCGGGATGTTGAGTGTGACTGTCAGGTCCGTTTCTGGTGCATTATCGGTAGCAACTTTGACATAGTAAGTGCCGCCCTCTTCCAACGTTGTGATAGCCTGGCCGTCTGCATCAACATAAGTAACGGTTAGTGTTGTGGTGTCATCCACATCAGATATAGTTAAGTTACCAGTATCACTTGTATTTAATGCTTCGAAGTTACCACCTGAAGTGCCTGTGATGGAAATGACGGTAGTTTCATCCCCTTCGT
>Ga0255755_1001156_pt1 | contig 24645 bp, 15 predicted proteins | sample 011ome_18_FD_179955 | JGI IMG/M metagenome (GOLD analysis project Ga0255755, IMG submission 179955) | Coastal salt marsh microbial communities from the Groves Creek Marsh, Skidaway Island, Georgia - 011501BT metaG (version 2) | ecosystem: Environmental > Aquatic > Marine > Intertidal zone > Salt... | reverse complement strand
CGTTTTCGAATTCCACGCACACGTCCACGCATTTCACGGACGAGCTCGTCGATTCCGTCGTCCTGGTTCGATAACACGCGCTTTCTGGATCATCTGTTGCGTCGTTTTCGGTTTCGTTCATGGCGTGTAAACGCACGTTTTGTGATGATTCGATGGTTTTGAAAGCGAGGAAAGAAAAGATGAGAAAAATCCTCGAAAGCGTTCGACGACGCGAACGAATGATGTCGAAAGCAGTTTTGCACTACTTCTCTGATCGTTTTGCGATGACGACGACGATGAGAACAAAGTGAGTTTTAAAGTGGTGGTGGTGGTCGAATGCTACGCATTTTTAAAAGTATCGTCATCGCGTAGTATCGTTACGTTTTCTTCTCGATCTCGAGTATCTCGTCAAAGTCTCACATCCTTCGCATCCGCCTCGCGCCCGTGGCGCCGCCGGCGACTGCACCCGCCGACGCCGGTCCAACTGCACTGCTCTCCTTCGCGAGTCCAATGACATCCAACGCGGAGGCGAAAGAGGAGGACATTTTCTTCGTCTTCTCGAACTGTTTCCCGCCTTCTCGCGTCGGGAACTTTTGGGACGTGAGCGCGGACTGTCGCTTTGCGCCTAAAGGCGTTTTCAACAGCCGGTCGAGCTCGTTCCGCAACGAAATCTCCCGTTTCGTCACGTTTCTAAGTTCGGCCTCTCGTTCCAGTTTCTTTTGCGTCAACTCTTTCTTCATTTTATGTTTCCCGTAGGATTCGAAATCCTCGATGACTTGGACGCCGTCTTCGTTATCGGAAAAGTGCATCACGTCCTGGTCGTCGGAATCGGAATTTTTGTCGAAATCGGAATCGTCGTCTGCGTCGAGACCGAGGTCCATGGCCTCGGCCGTTCTTTTCTTCCACGCTTTATCCGCGCGCTTCTTCTCGTTTTTGTGAACGATAGCGTCTAATCTTTTCGCCAATTGTACTCTCTTCGTCGCCTCGCGAACGGTTTCTTCCGCCACCGGAAACGGCGGTAATCGAAAGCCTCTCTCGCGACCCATGGCGGCGAGCATGGCGAGGTACCGCGAGCGTTCTTTTGGCGTGACTAAAGCTACGGAAACGCCCGATAGATTCGCGCGACCGGTTCGTCCGCATCTGTGCACGTAGGCGTCCGCTTGGCGAGGCACTTGGTAGTGCACGACCAATTCGACGCCTTTAATGTCTAAACCTCTCGCGGCGACATCCGTGGCGATTAGAGCGGACGCCTTATTACCTTTGAATCGGTCCAACGCTTTCAAGCGAGCGCGTTGTTGCATTCCAGCGTGTAAACCAACCGCGTTGACTTTCATGAGTTTTAAAAGCGCCGTTAAGCGGCGTAAGGATGAGATAGCGTTGACAAACACAATCGATGGTTTTCCGGCGTGCGCGGAGAGAAGGTATAAAGTCAACGCGTCGCGCTCGTCGTCCGTACACTCTAACGCAGATTCGTGCACTTTAGATGCCACTTTCGTTGTTGATGTTATCGCCGCTTTTGATGATGATTCATCGGGGTTGTTGTCTTTCTTCTTTTTCGTCACCGAGTCGCTCACGTCGCAAAGCTTGACGCGGCCGTAAAATGGAACCATTTTCATGAGATTACCCATCGTGTTCGTCGACGCTAACTCTTTCGGTGGTTCCAAGCGATACGCGGTTTCATCCTTCCCGTTGTTGTTCTCGACGCCGCTGCCGCCGCCGCCGTCCTTCTTTTTACCGTTGTTCACTTTCTTGGACGACGCTTGCGGTTTCTTCCGATCGAGTTTGTATTTGACTTCATCCGGAACGGTAAGCGTCGCGGAAAAGACAAACGTCTGACGATCTCGCGCCATGATTCGATTATCCGCCGCTGGTTCATTTTCTTCATCATTTTTTTCTTCATTTTCTTCTTCTTCTTCTCCTTTCTTCGTTTTACTATCATTGCTAACTTTCGTCGCCGCCATCATCGGTTGTTTCCGTTTCGTCAACTTTGCGGACCGCGCGATCCTCCTCGTCTCTGGCGGTTCCGGAATCGATTTAATCACGCTCTCGAGCTCCTTAAAGTGACCTCTCTCTACCATCCTATCCGCCTCGTCTAGAGTCAAAAACGTCAACCGCTCCAAACTCGTCAAATGTTTCTCTCCGTCGCGAATCAACTCCCACAGCCGCCCCGGCGTCGCGACGATAATCTCCGGCTGTTTCTTCAACACTCTCTCTTGTTTCTGCTTGGACATCCCTCCTACGATCGCCGCTATTTGAATGCCCGTGTATATCGCGACGTCAGCTAACATCTTCGCCACTTGCAACGCCAACTCTCTCGTCGGCGTCACTATCAACGCTCGCAAATGTTTCTTCCCTTTCCCCGGTTTCTCCTCGTCCGCGTATTCTTCGTACCATTTCTCTTCCTCTTTATCTTGCATCAACCGTTGTAAAATGGGCAAACCAAACGCCAACGTTTTCCCGCTCCCGGTTTCCGCCGCGCCGACGATATCCATCCTTCCTTTAATCGCCGGGTGCAAAACTTTCTCTTGAATCGGCGTCGGCGAAGTAAACCGAAGCTTCCGAATAGCTTTGAGCAAAAGAGGGTGCAAATCGTACTGCGCCCACGCGGCGACGTCTTCTTCATCGCCTAACAAATCGTCGTCCTCGTTTTCATAGTCACTACCACCACCACCCGCCGTTTCACCGTCGCCACGTTTTGCCTCGTCCTTTTCATTCCTCTTCCTCTTCTTCGCCTCTTCCACCTTCTCCTTCCACCGTTTCTTGCGCTTCAATATTCTCGCCTCTTTCGCGTTCGACGCCTTTGATTTTGTCGCTTCCTTCTTTTCTTTTCCATCTTCTTTTTCTTTTTCATTTTCTTTTTCTCGGACGGTGATGCTCCCGTCGTCGTTGTTGTCGTTTTTGCTCGCGCTCTTCTTCGCTGTCTCATTCTTCGTCTTCTTCGTCTTCGCGTCGTCTTTCTCTCCTTCTTTCTCGGTTGAAAGCACTTCGAGACTCACGAATCCTTCCTCGGAACTTCCGACTAAAAATTGCGAGTTTACGTCGATCGCGCGCCAATTGTTGCACTCAGTGTTCCCCTCGTCCTTTTCCCCGACCGCTCCGGAGGCGTAGAGCGCTCTCAATCGTTTCAATTCTTCGTCTTTCTCTTCGTCGTAACGGAAGCTTTTCGTTTGCTTTTCTTCGATGCATTCGCCGCCGGATGCTCTTGACTTTTGCGCGGCTTTCAAAGCTTTCCTTGCTTTGGAACCGAGCTTAAAGGGTTTCTTTTTACTCGAGGTGTTACTCTTCATCTTTTTAAAGCTTTTGGTCTCAAATGTATTACTCTCTTATCGTCGTCGTCGCAAAGTATTGCGCGCGTTCGAAAGTGAAGAGAGAAGAGAGAGAAGCGAATTTTAGAGGGACGTGCTTAGGGTTTCAGATGTATGAGAAGCAACGGAGCGAAGAATTGATGATGATGATGATATGCGATTAGTGTTCATTTCGAGAAGACACTACCTAGGTACTATTCGTTATTGCTCCCTTCTTTTCTTTTTCGAAAGGATCGTTACGTTCCAATTTTTTCAATCCGCTATTATAACGAAACCAACGGCCCGTCCCAGGGATTGCTAGATCCTCCTTCTCCTCCTCCTCCTCCTTTTGTACCGTAGCGTTCGAACGTGCCGAGGGGTACATCTGGTGGTTGCCGGTTGGAGGAAGATTTTTGGTACCGTGCTGCCGCTGTTATCGTCGCTTCTTGAGCGTTGTTGTTATTCGACGATGATCCTCCGACGTTGACGATGACTTTTTCCACGTGGCTCCGAATCGCCAAGCAGGCGCTCGCGATGGGCGCGTCGCCGCCGCGAGGGTGTTTCACCGTCTTGATGCACTTGCCGCTCGCGCGATCCCACAGACGGCAGGTGCCGTCTTCCGAGGTGGAGAGCAAATGGTGCCCGTTCGACGTGCAGTGTAAAGAGACGATGGCGCGGTCGTGGCCGCGGTAGGTCGTGAACGATTCGTTTTTGTTCTTCCTTCTCCTTCGTTTTCTATTGTTGTTGTTGCCCTTTTCTTTATCTTCTTCTTCTTCTTCTTTAACTTCTTCTTCTCCTCCTCGGTCGTCGTCGTCTGAATCGTCGCTTTCGACGTCGTGTAAATGTCCTCCGCCTCTTCCTCCTCCCCCTCCCATTTCTACCACCGGCGCTCCGTTGATGTTCATCTCGTAAATCTCCCCGTCGCAACTTCCTACGAATATGCATCGATCTTCTCCGTCCATGCATATCGCCGTCAACGCTTTCGGCAAACCAAACGTCGCTAAACACTCGCTCCCGGTTCCGTGCGTCATCGAAAACACTCTCGCGGTTCGATCGATTGAACAACTCGCGACTAAATCCGCCCCAGCTCCTGCGCTTTTCGAACAACACACGTCCGTCACTTGAAGCTGGTGACTGGTCCAACTCTTCATCGGTTCCAACGATGAAGACGACGTAAACGACGAAGACGCATTAATGTTATTCAAAGTATCGTTGTTCTTCAACGCTTCGCAAACGCTCCACGCGCTCACCGCGGTATCTTCCGAGCACGTGATTAAACTCGACCCGTCGCTGGTAAACTGCATCTTCACCACGCGTTTAAAATGTGCCGTAAATTTCCCACGCATTTTCCCCGTCGTTCGTTCATACATCGACACGTCCCCGGATTCAAATCCAACCGCTACCAAACTGCCACAGGTGCTCGAGCACACGCTCGTCGGTTTTTCGTTGAACAAGAACCGTTTTATCTTCTGATCTTTAACACTTATTGATCCTCCTTTCCCTCCTGGACAGTCGTACACGTCTACCGCGTTCTTTTCCCGCACAATTTGGAACAGAAATCGCGTCCCGCACGGGTCCACCGAGCGAGGACTTTGGTGCGTTCCCGCGCAAGATTTCCAGCGGCGAACGATGTGGAAATGCGGTAAACTCAACGCGAGTAAAGAAGACGACGACGAAGAGGATACATTTTCGGAGGATAAAGCGGAGGCAATTATCACGCACTCTTCTGTCGCGTCTTCTCCGCCGTTGCGACGACCGCGCGTGCTCATATCTCTCGATGCGAAGCGCGTGAGACGAGCGCTTTTTATGGCGGCTCAGACCAAAATGGACAGAAGGCGTTTCGTGTATTATTTAGGGTGTTAAACCCTACTTGGCTACTTTAAGGCGTTCTAAAACCTGGCGACGCGTTTCGGCACGACACCTACGGGCGCGCCGTTCCCTCTGTATAAAGTTCTCTCTCGTTTTCGTTCGTCTTCTTTCACTTCTTCTTCTCCCGCGACTTCTTCGTTTCGCCAGCGCTCGTATTCCGCGATTAAATTTTTCTCGATGGCGCCTTGTAAGTTTGCTAAAACCGCGTCGTTGATGGCGTTGACGACGTCGTCTAAACCCGGGACTAAAGCGACGAAGTCGTTCACGGACGCGTCGAGGGTCATGACCACGTCGCCTCGAACCGCTCTTTTCATATCGTCGTTTTTATCGTCCTCTCCGTGTTCCTCTTCCTCTTCGTCTCCTCCAACCTCTTCGTCTGAATCGTTCCTCCGCCTCTTTCGAAAGCTTCTCTCTTCGCCTAACTTCCCTTCCATTTTCAACGTCACCGTCTCGTCTAAATTGAATTCTTTCGGCATGCCTTCAAACTCGAGCTTTTTCGCGTTTATACTGATTGATTTATCCGTTCGATTTGGAATTAACGCGATCGTCGTTCTCACGACGACTTTGTTGCCCAGAAAATCGAACGGTAAAAGCTCCACCTTCCAGGTGTTTTCATCGATTCTTGTCCGTCTGTTTTCGTCCGGAAAAGTGACCGAAAGAATTCGAGATCCGTCCGAAACGTAACTCGCGAACGACTTTGCTTCGTTTTCATCTTTTTTCCAGTCTTTTAAAGGCATGCGGAGGGATTTTCGCGACGTCCACGAGCGGGACACGTCGCCGTAGATTTCATTCACCTTCCCCGTTGGTCGTCTTAAATGTCTCCGTCGACTTTTCGCACTCGTCGAGAAACAACGACAACAACCCACAAAACCGCTAGTATTACTCAATATACCAACAGTACTGCTACTGCTGCTCATTGTGTTCCGTCTGAAAGGAGAGAAGATGCGATAAAAACAGATGTAAAAGAGAGACGAGAGGTGAGAAATTCTGAAGCGTTTTTCTCTCACGTGTCTACGCAAAAGGAGGAAAAGGAGGAAGACGTCGAGACGACGAGACGCGCGAGGGAAACAGTCTCATCTCTCTCTTTATTCTCTCTCTCTCTCTCTCACGTGGTGTACAGAGTTTGCTTTTTCTGGAAGTGGTGTTGTTTTTCTTCTTCGTACGAGGAGTATAGTATTGCTTTATTATTCATTAAAATAAAACGCTCGCGGAGCTACATCTTTAGTACGTTTTGATCCCGTATTGGTTCCGCGATCTCTTCTCGTCTCTCTTATGTCGCGTCGTCATCAAAAAGCTTCTTCTTTTCTGCTGCTTCTAATAGTATTATTAGTATTATTATTTATTACTTATATTATTTCCCGATGCTCTGGTAATACAAGTCGATGTATTCGAGCGCGGGTTTATTCCAGGTCCAATCTTGTCGCATGACTCTCGCTTGTAAAGAGCGAAACCATTTCGTGTCGTTCCAAAACGCGTCGATGCATCTATCCAAAGCGTAGTCTAAATCACCCTCCGAGGTACCTTCGAAGGAGAAGCCGTTGGTACAGTCGCCGTTTTCGCCGTCGAGTTCCCAGTTCGTGCTTGCGTTGATTTCCCACGCCGCTCTGGCTTTGTCCGTGTCGACGTCAAAGACGGTGTCTCGTAAACCGCCCGTGGCGCGAACGCACGGGACGGTGCCGTACCGCATGGCGGTCATTTGGGTCAAGCCGCACGGTTCAAACATAGACGGGACGACGATGACGTCGCAGCCAGCGTACATTAATCGCGAGAGCGTTTCGTCGAATGCGAAGAAGAATCCAGCGTCTTCGCCGCCGAGTTGCGCGCCTAAACCGTTGAAATCGGCTTGGACTTTCGGGTCCGGAGCGGAGCCGAGCAAGACGAATTGACCGCCTCTCGATAACGTGTGATGCGCGGCGTGTTTGATTAAATGGATGCCTTTTTGCGCGGTGAGACGCGAGATGACGCCGACGACTGGTTTATCGCCGTAACCGGTTAAGCCGAGTCGACTGCGCAATTCGTCTCGAGCTGCTTTTTTACCTTTGACGACGCTATCGGCGTCGTATTTCATCGGGATGAAGTTATCCGTCGCCGGGTTCCAAATTTCCGGGTCGATGCCGTTTCTCACGCCGTGGAATTTGTGGAGGTTTCCAGATACCGCCGGGTGGCCGGAGACTTCGCCGGCGTAGGACGGGGACACCGTCGTGGTCATTTGCGAATGGAACGCGGCTTCGCCTAATTTCGCTTGGCCGTAGTTCATGTTGTGAATGGTAAACGCCACTTTCGGCTTCCATAAGCCGTTGTGGTGGTAATTCTCCCAGTGCGCTCGCGCGACTTCCGCGGTGGACCAATCGTGGCAATGCAAAATGTCCGGTTGTCTTCCAGTTTTCAACAAAAATTCCAACGCGGCGTTGCAGAAAAAGTTAAATCTGCTGGCGTCGTCGTTCCACCCGTACACGGCGTCGCGCGCAAACATCCCGTTGCTCGGTTCCACGAAAAACACCATCACACCTTCGACGCGACATTTCGTGACGGTGATCCCACACCCTCCGAAATCAAAATTTGTTTCAAACTCCCTCGCGCCTAATAAAGGACTCGAGTTGAAGAAGGAATACATCGGCAAAATGATTTCCACGTGGTGTCCAAAATCCGAAATCGCTCTCGATAAACTGGTCACCACGTCCGCTAAACCGCCAACTTTTGCAATAGGGGCCATTTCGACCGCGATGTTGATGATGTGCAACGGCGGCGCTTTTTCCGTTGACCCGTTGGTCGGTAAATGGTAATCTTTGCCACCTCTGTTGTCGTATTGCGCGCCTTCGCCGACGCCGGAGGAGAAGACGAAATCACACATCCAAGCGTCGCTCGGAACGTCGATTTCAATCGTATAAAACGGATCAGTTTCTGGGTTTACCGGTTTGTGCATCTTTAACGGTTCGGGTAAGTTATTTGCGTGTTTCCATCGGTTGAAACCGCCAGTTAAGTAAACATCTTCCGCGAACGATAAGTTGGTGTTGTTCTTGTTGTATCTCACCGTGCACTTTTGACCGGCTTGCGGCGTGAGCGGTTCGCACGTGATGATGTGTCTTTGCTGTTTCAAAGAGATTTCTACCGCGGCGGCTTTCAATTGTAAACGCTCTTCCTCTGCTTTCACTCTCGCGATTTCTTCGTCAATTTTCGCCTGTTTCCTTTTTTGTTTCAACTCCGCGGCGAGCATGGTTTGCATTTTCAACCAATCTTCGGCTTCGTTCGCGTTTTCCACGGCGACGACGTAATCGTTGCTTTCGTTGTTATCCCAGGATACTTCGTCCGCATCGGAAACGACGAATTCAACCGACGTCGCGAATTTCGGCACTTGGACGATAAATTCAAACCAACAATTTTGTTCGTCCGCGGGAAACTTTTCCGAGGGCGCGATCGGCGTCATCTCTTGGACTTGCTCGACGCCGTTCATCCAGTTTGAGAAACCGCAGTGCGCTTTCAACGAAGAACACGCAAAACCACCGATTGGATTTTGCGCTTTGTTCCACGCGATTTTCTGTTTCGTCGCGTACCCTTGCGTCAACTTCTCCCCGGATTCGGTCTCGAAAATCGTTCTCTCGTACTTTTCAAATTTCGTAAAACTCTTCTCCTGTCTCTCTTCGATGGACGTTTGAATTCGAGAAATAATCTCCGCCGCGTTTTGTTCGTCCTCTTTATCCGTTCTTTTTAATTCCTCCTCTTCGAGCAACTCTTTTTTCGTTTTCCTCGGAAACATCGTCTCTTTGGTAAAATTCTGTTCGTTATTGTTCTCGTACGCGTCTCCGCCTTTCGTCTTGAAGACGTACTCGATTTCAAACGCCTCCGCGCTCAATTCCCCTCCCGGCAACGTGCACTCGAACCAACTCGTTTCTGGAATTTGCGTCATCTCCACGTCCACGGCTTCACCGAACTGCCACTCGTTAAACCCAACCGTACACGTCACGCCTTCCTCCCACGTCTTTGAATTTTCTCGTAAAGACGAAGACTTTGAAGCGTCCAGGAAAATTTTCACCGGCGCCCCGCACACCGGCGTCGACGGTACCGTAAACTCTTTCACATCTTTGTCTTCTTTTGTATTGCAGAGGAATTGCATTTGCTCGTAGGATTGGAGTAACGAAATAGCATCTGAAGCCGCTTTTAACGCTTCGCCTTTCAATTTTTCCTTCTCTTTTCCCACATCAAAATCAGAAGCATCGCTGTCTGTCGTGGATGATTTCGCAGTTTTTCTCCGCGGGGCAGGTTTCGTATTTTTGTTGTTCGTGTTGTTCTTCGTCTTCTTGTTCCCCGAGGAGACGTTTTTGGCATCGTTCGAAGAGGAAGACGTTCCCGATGGTGAGGATGAAGATTGCGCGCGAATTGGAGAAGAGATCGGAAAATGAGTAATCTTTTTTTTTCCATTCTTTCTTACACTCTTCTTCGCGTTGTTACTCGCGCACGCGCTGGAGGACGAAGAAGAGTACGACGAGCAACACGTCATCGTCGTCATATCGAAACTGTCACGTGGAGTATTATTTCTCTCTGTCTCTCTCGCTCTCTCTTTCAAAGTTATTAAATACGAGCGTTGCAACGAGAGCAAAGTTTCTTAAGAGACACGAAAACGTTTTTCTCGCACTACTAATGGAGTTTCGAATTTTTTAAGAAGAGTCCCCAGAAGTGTTCGTTATTAAATGGCACGAGAAGATTTATTAATTTGTGGCGGAGAGCGAAACCGAGAGGAGCGCGAAAAAGAGGAGAGTCACACGTTTTTTGAGATCTCTCTCGCTTTTTTTTTTTTTTTTTTTTTTTTTTTTGGTCTATAATTTTTTTTTTTTTTTTTGTTTGCGGACAATTAAATTTTTCTCGCTTCTCTCAAGAAAATCTCTCTTCTCTGTCGCTGCTGCTGCTCGTAGAAAAAACTTTATTACAGTTGTGTGTTTTTAGGTGATTTTATTACGTGTGGTGTGCATGTTCGCGAGGGGGTCTTTTTTAACGAGCATAACACGACGCGTTGTTTCACGAAGAAGAAGAGCAGAGAGAAGAAGTTGTTTTTGGTCTCGTCGTTTTTCGTCGTTACGTAATAATACCATGACGACGTCAAAAGATGATGATTCTTCTCGAAGGTACGGAAGGATTGGAGATGTCGCGAGAAAGAGGTTGTTAGATAATAATAACAAGAACAATAAGAACAACACGAACGAGAGCATCGCCTCTTCGAATATTACTCATCGAACGATGGTGACATCATCATCATCAGCATCATCGACTGAACCGATTTTTAAAAAACGAGCGGCGGTGTTAGTGCTTTTGTTTGAGAATACGCGAGAAGAGATACACGTGGTATTGACGAAACGAAGCGCGGATATGAACTCGCACGCCGGTCAGGTCGCGTTCCCGGGAGGCAAGTTAGACGACGAAGATTTAGGCGACGATATCGAATGCGCGTTGAGAGAAGCGAAAGAGGAGATTGGGTTGAACAGAAACCACGTGAAAGTGTTGACGGTGTTACCGCCAATCCTAAGCGCGGGGTTGATAAGCGTTCGACCAGTCGTGTGCGCGGTGACGGATGTGAGGAACTTTTCGAAGATGGATTGGTTGAGGAATCAACCTTCGGAGGTGGAGAGGACGTTTTCTGTGCGGTTGGATCAGTTTTTGCGGGAGGACGAGAGACACACGTTTAACGATCACGCGTGGAAAAACGCGCCGTGCGCGATACGAGTGCACTCGTTTCGAGTGGACGAGGAGGAGATGATTTTTGTAGGAAAAGAAGGAAAAGAGAGTAGTAAAGAGAGTAGTAGAAGTAGTAATAATAATAATAATAATAGCGAGAAGAAGAAGAAGAAGACGAGCGTGTGTTGGGGGTTAACCGCGGCGGTACTCATCGAAACCGCCAAAATTGTGTACAATAAAGAACCCGAGTTCGAACGCGATTGCGTGTTGGAAGGCGGCGCGTCGATTTGGGACTTAGTCGCCAATAAAGACGGAACAGGCGTAGAATTAAGGCCAGGCGTGAGTAAAATATAAACGAAGATATGATGAAAATGAAAATGAAAATTACAAAGTACTAGTAGTATAGCTTCTTCTCTTCTAAATTCTCTTAAATCTTCTTCTTTTGATTTTTGATATATTATAAATGTTGCGTGTGCCGTCGTTCGCTCTCTTCTTTTTTTTCTCTTCTCTTTACATTATTTTCGTCTCGATTTCGTTTAAGTGCAATGAGGCGGGTCAACCTTCGCCCAATCGAAGATTTGTTCCCATTCCGCCGCTTTCTTGTTCCAACTCAAGTCTTGCGTCATCGCTTGGACTTGCATAGCTCTCCAAACGTCCTTCTTTTCTTTGAACACGTGAATAGACCACTTCGTCGCTTCGATGAAATCTTGCGTGGACATGTTATCGAACAACCATCCGGTACCGACTTCACCAACTTCTTCTGGTTTCGAGATATCCGCGAACGGATTGTGTTGTTTGATGGTGTCTCTTAAACCTCCCGTGGCGTGCGCGACCGGTAACGTACCGTATCGCATGGAATACAACTGGTTCAAACCGCACGGTTCGAATCGCGAGGGCATCAAGAAAATGTCCACGCCGGCGGTAATTCTGTGCGCCATGGGGATGGAGAATCCAACCCACCCTCGGAATCGGTCCGGGTACTGCCCTTCCGCCCATTTCATCCACTCTTCCAATTCGGTTAAACCAGAGCCAAGCATGATGACTTGACAATCTTCATTCATCAACGCCCCTAACGCGTCGCGAATGAGATCCGGACCTTTTTGCCAATCCAATCGACCGATGAAGCCGAGGACCGGGACGTCGTCTCTTTCCGGCAAACCCATCTCTCGTTGCAACGCTCTTTTACACTCCAATTTACCGCTGAAATCCAAGATGGAATACGGAGCCGCGCAATCTTTATCGTCGCTCGGGTTCCACTCTTCCAAGTCGATGCCGTTCGCGACGCCGTTTAATCGGTGCGATCGCGCCGCCAACAAACCTTCCAAACCTTTACCTCCTTCCGGAGTGGTAATTTCGTACGCGTACCCTTCCGAAACGGTTAAAACGCGATCGGACGTTGCAATCGCGCCTTTCAAAATGTTCACGACTTTGCCTTCGTCCAACTCGTGCGCTCGCATCCATTCTGGGTATTGGTACTCTAAAGCGCTGTACCATTCTCCGGGAACGCCTAAGTTTGGGAACGTCGTGTTTGGTTCCACGCCTTGGTGCGCGATATTGTGAATAGCGCAGATGGTTCTCGCGTTGCCGTAGACGTTGTGCGGTCTATATTTCGAGGCGACTAAAAGCGGTACCAAACCGGCGTGCCAATCGTTGGCGACGAAAACGACGTCGTCGCCGTATCTCCCGCCGGTGTTCTCGAACGGCAACACCAAAGGCGCTTCGCACGCGGCGTGTGCCAACAAAGTATATCTAAACTGGTTATCGCCGTAGGTTTTATTGGTCACGTCAGAGTATAACGATCCCGCCCGATGGTACGAAGGATGGTCCACGAACACGTAATCGACGCCGTTTTTGATCTGGTGGAAATACCCAACCTCTTGCAACCCTTCGAAACATCCTAACTTTGATTTCACGCACGTATCGAACGCGCCTTCGTATAATTTATCGCTTTTCGTTCCGTTCAAATATCTCGGAGCGATAACCATCACGCGGTGGCCTCTCGCCACCAGCGCTTGCGGCAACGACCCGCAAACGTCCGCTAAACCGCCCGTTTTCGACCACGGCGCGACTTCAGAGGTGACAAAAACGATATTTTTCGGCGATTCCGATTTCACGATCGGATCGATTTCAAAACCTGGCGTTAACAGAGACGTTGAAGACCCAGAAGAAGTAGATGAGGAGGAGGTCGGTGGCGCGGGGGTACTCTTTTCAGTCGCCGTCGACGACGACGAAGAAGAAGCTGCTGCTGCTGCGGCGGCTTCCTTCGCCGCGTTCTCCACCGTATACTCCGAATCGCCCCCGACGTACACATCCGGCAACTCCCCGGCGAACGCTGGTTCAACTTTCCCTCCTTTTTCACTCGTCGTCGTTTTACTCTCCTTCTCGGTGGCAGCGGTAGCCCTACTTTTCCCGTTGTTACCGCCGCTCGTTTTATTCGTAGTAGTAGTATTCGCACTCTTCGTCTTCTTCACCGTGGAGACTTTGGCTTGCAAATCGCGTTTCAAAGCTTCGTTTTCCGCTTTAATGGCGGCAATTTGCGCCAAGATTTCCGCGTCCGACGAGGACAATTCCTCGGAATCCGTCGCGGTTGATTTCATCGCGAGATTGTTACTCTTCTTCTTCGGAGGCAAAGCGTTCCCGCACTTGTTACTTTTGAGCGTCATCATCGTTCGTCGTCGATGTTGGAACGACGACGACGATGGAACATTACTAATATTCGTCTTCGAAGACGAGCGCACACAACACAAAGACGACGACGACGACGACGCAATCATCCCTCACGCTCTTCTCTTTCTCTTTCTCTCTTTTTCTCTCTTTCTCTTCTTAAACGAGCGTTTTGTGTGTGTGTATAATGTTTCGAGTTATTCGACTAATCTTTCTCTCGAATATCTCTTTCGCCTCTCTTTTTGGGCAAATTTGGAACAAAACTATCCAAAAAAAAACGAGTGGCTGCTCACCGCTTTTCTTTTCTATTTAGGGTTTTGCAAATTTTGCACATTTCTTCAAACGTCTTGTCGTGTGTGAGAGAAGAAAAAAAGAAAATCACATGTGCCTCTCTCATCATCATCCTCGTCTCGCTCTTTTTTGTATCTCTCTCTCGTTGTTGTTTCTTCTTCGCGCTTTCTTCGAACACTCGGAGTTGGGAGGATAAAGGTAAACGCAACGAAATGATTTTCTGGACGACGGGGGCGCGAGATTCTTTGTGGGATGTGGTCGTGAAGTGGGACGATATTTGTTTCAAACACATTCTTCCGAGATTGGATTTGAACGATGTGAAATTCTTGTACGGGGTGAATACGGAGACGAGAGCTTTGATTAAGAGATCAACTCGCGCGAATGATTTGAAAGAGAAGTTTAAAGTGAAGGAGATGTTGTCGATATCGACTTTGGAAGTAGCGTGGGAGAATAAATCGTTGTGGCCGATTTGGTGGGACGAAACATATTTCTGCTGGAAAGTTGCTCAAACGAATAAACTCGAGTTACTCAAGTGGGCGCGAGAGGAGAAAAAGTGTAAGTGGGGTGATAGGACGATTGATGCGGCCGCATATCAAGGTAATCTGGAAATGGTAAAGTATTGCGTGGCAAATGAGTGTCCTATCTATGAGTATACGTGTACATGCGCTGCCGGTGGCGGTCATCTCGAGGTACTCAAATACTTACACGAAGAAGTCAAAGCGCCTTGGGATGAGAAAACTGCCTCAAGGGCGGCTTTTAATGGTCATCTTCACATACTCGAATATCTTGTTGAGCGTAAGTATGATCAATTTGACGAGTATGCGTGTGGGTTGGCAGCTGAGAACGGTCACTTGGACTGTTTGAAGTACTTACACGAAACCGCCAAAACGCCTTGGGACGAGTACGCCCTAGAAGGAGCGCACGAGAACAACCAAACCGAATGTGTACAATACCTCCTCGACAACGACTGTCCATTACCATATGGTTGGCGAATTGACGAAGACGGAACTTTACGCACCTCATAAACACGCACGAAGAGAGAGAGAGAGAGAGAAAGAGAGAGAGACAAAAATACATACGTTTACTATTACACTGCTTTAAGAGAGACGAAAACTGCTATAAAATGTAAAACTCGCCACATTTTTGTTTTGAAAAGCAACTCAAATCACTCATATATAAATTCATCATCATGGCTGAAGTCCCAACGTTTAAACTCGTCTTAGTCGGCGACGGCGGCACAGGTGCGCTCTTTCTCTCTGTTTTTATTACTGCGTGCGCATGCGTCTGCGTCTGCGTGTCTTTTATGCATACATATTTATGTGCCCGTTTTGTGCGCAAATTTGGAACCGATCATCATCACGATGTCGTCGGCGGGTTGTTTCTTCTTCATTCAGGAGCGAAAGGAAACGAAGAGCTCTCGAGATCGACGCGTGGCACGACTGAAGCGAGCGCGTGGTTTCTTTCGTGTCGTGATTTCGTGATTTTGACGACGAGAACGAATCGTTACGACGTTTGGGAAACGAAAAGATGATGACTCTCTGACTTGAACAAATCTCTTTCGCTTACGTTCGTTCTTTACTAAAAAACACCGATGTTTTCTCAAAATACACGACTAAAAATCTTAAAACGAAAAACAATAATAGGTAAAACGACATTCGTGAAACGCCACTTAACCGGCGAGTTCGAGAAAAAATACCTCCCCACGGTAGGGGTCGCGGTGCACCCGCTCGATTTCAACACCAATTGCGGCCCGATTCGGTTCGATTGTTGGGATACCGCCGGGCAGGAGAAATTCGGCGGCTTGCGAGACGGGTATTACATCCACGGGCAGTGCGCGATTATCATGTTCGACGTGACGTCGAGGACGACGTATAAGAACGTACCGACGTGGCACCGAGATATTACGCGCGTGTGCGAAGATATTCCGATTGTTTTGTGCGGGAATAAAGTAGACGTGAGAAACCGTCAAGTGAGAGCGAAAACGATCACGTTTCATCGCAAGAAGAATTTGCAGTATTACGAGTTGTCCGCGAAGTCGAATTATAACTTTGAGAAGCCGTTTTTGTACTTGGCGAGAAAGTTGGCGGGGAACCCGCAGTTGGTGTTTACGGAGAGTCCGGCGCTCGCGCCGCCGGAGGTGAAGGTGGACATGGCGGAAGTTGCGCAGTACGAGAAGGAGTTGGCGGATGCGGCGGCGCAGCCGCTGCCGGACGAGGACGACGAGTTGTTGGACGCGTAAAAACCAAACCGAGAAGAATTCAAAGAAGAAGAAGAAAGAGGAGGAGAAGACGAGAGAGAGATGGACGACGACGAAGAAAAGAGCTAATATATACTGAATAACACCACCACCACCACCAACAAGATAGACAACTTAGAGAAAGAGAGAGAGAGAAAGAGGGAGAGAGAGGGAGTACACGACACACATAAAATACTTACGAAGGAGAAAGAAGGTTTTAATATAATAATGGTACCGTAAAACATCATCATCATCATCAAAAAAAACAAGAAGTATATTTAGTATTATATGCGTCTTAGATATTACATTTGCTGCTCATTCGCGCGATCGCGTGTACTCCATTCGCTTTTCCGCCATGCGGCTTACTTTCACCACGTTCTTTATCATTTTCCAACGTTTCGCCGCTTTTTCTTTCCTCGCCATCTGCTCGAGAATCTCCGGTTTTTGCAACACGTCTGAATTCTTCAACAGCGACTTTTGCTTCCTCTCGTCCAACACGTTGAAACATTTCAAACAGACGCACTCGGATTCTGGCATGCACTTGCCCCTCGCTCCGTGCGGCGACGTGGCCACGTGCGAGAAGCAAAACTTGTGTTGACAAAATCCGCAATAATGCGCGTTTGGAGATTTGAAGAGACCTTTCACTTTCTTCGAGCAAAACGGGTCGGCGCAGATGCCTTTTTTGATGGTCGTACTGGTGGTCGTTTGCGATTGGACGCTGGCGGTTGGTCTTACCGTTTGTAAACCCGCGGCGTTGAGAGCGGCTTTCGCGGGAGAAGCCGCGTTTAACGACTTATCCGACATCAAGCTCGAACTGGAGCCGTTTCGTTTCACTTTTTTCGTCGCTTTCGATGGCGTCGTCGTTTCCGCGCTGTTTGCAACGTTCAATTGCGGAGATGTCGACCGCGGTGGTGGCGTCGCCGTTCTGTTGACTTTCTCGTCTTCCTCCGTAATCAGCATCGCGGCATCACCTATTACGTTACCGCCGCGATTATTCATCGTATTCGCGTTGGTATTCGCGGCATACTTTGGTGACGGCGGTTCGGCTTCTGGCTCCATCAAATCGCGACTGGAATCTAACAACTGCTTTTCAGCGCGTTTAATTAACGCCGAGACGGCTTTTTGCGGCGATTTTGCGGCAATTCCAACCGCGGCGTCTATGGACACGTCGTCGCTCGAATCGTTGTTCGGATTATCGTTTCCACCCCCTAATACTATTTCATCGCTCCCGTCCAATGGGTCGGATTTGTAATCATTCCGTTGCTTCCAACTCTTCGCCAAGTAATACAATCGAACGAAAACCCCTCCCGTGGATGCGAGAATAGCCATCGCGCTCCAAAACATGGACAAAAACGTTTGCGGCGGTTCCTCGACTACCACCGCGTTATTATTATTATTATTATTTTTTCCTCCTCGATTCACCCCGCTATTATACTTATTGCTGCTATTCTCGTTTCCTACTCCTAACGACGACGAGGAACTTCTACCCGATGGAATCTTTACCTCGTTCGTCGTCGCCGCTTTGCTCGCGCCAAAGGCGCCGTAAGCGATGACTTTAAATTTCAACGTCGCGCCTTTCGGACAGTTTCGAACGATTAAAGCGTTCTCTTCGCCCCATTCTACGACCTCTTCAATCCTCCACTCTTTCTCATTACTACTACCTCTTCTACTTTTTACTTCGATATCTTCATCTTCTTTACGCCACCACTGACCGGATCGATCGCCAACCGCCAGCGGCCCCGGCGTCACGATCACGCTCTTCACGACAAACAAATGCGCCGGAGGCGTCCCTCTCGTATCCGGATCTAACCATTTAATAGATACCACGTATTCTCCGTCCTCTTTGCTCGTTTTTTTCCTCGGCACGATAACTTTCGCCATCGCTTTCTTCGGCACCGACGGCGTCTCGCCCAAGTGTAACATCTGCCGTTTCAAATTCCTCGATATCGACGCCTTGTGCAACTCGTTCTCTACGAACAAGTGCGTCTTCAACAACTCCCCGTCGTTCATAATCAACGACGGAAAATCATCGATGGTTATTCTGTTCTCCTCGAACCTCCCGGCGTATTGCGGAAACCTCAGCGCGTACTTCACCCATAACTTCACGTCTCTCGCCGTCGCCACGTTTTCGTTTTTCTCCATGAACGTCACAAACTCTGCGTTGGAAATCGTCTCGTCGGAGTCCAATTTCCCGTCCATTTCTTCGATCGTTTGATGAGACGCGGAATCGATTTCTTTTTGTTCGTCGAACTCTATTCCTCCGATTGCAGAGGCGACGTATTTTTTCAGTTCTTCCGCGTCCAGCTGTCCGTCCTTGTCGAAATCAATCTTTGAAAAGAACGTCTTCAGTGCGATTTTGTTCTTTAAAGAGGTGGTCTTCTCTCTCGTTGTTGCCGTCGTCGTTTTCATCAAAATCGTCGTCGTCATCAACGCGAAGAGCAGCGCAACGCGACGCAAAACGAAGAGAAAAAGTGTCCGTCCTCTCTTCGGGAATCGATTCATTTTCTCTCTCTCTCTCTCAAAAGCGGCGAAACAAAAGCAGTCGTTTCAAAAGCAAAGCCTTTTGTCGTGGAAAAAGCGAGAAACAAACACACGGAGAGAAGAACTGGTGTTTCCGTCGAAGTGATTTTGTGTTCGTTCGTCTCGCGTGTTTTAATAAAGGGTCTCCTCCTCTCTTTAATCTCGCGAGAAGAAAACTACTGCGAGTCTCTTTTGAGGAAAAAATGACGCGTGAAACGGTCGCTTTTCTCCTTTCCAAAAAAAGAAAAAGAATTACATTTCTTTCGCGCGTTGTTAGGAAGAAGGAGCGATTGATTCATCAGACGACACTTTTGAAACGACCCGCACACGCGTCGTCATGTCTTCTTCTGCTCATACTGCGTGTACTGCTCTCGTTGGGGTGAGGACGAGAGCGCAGAAAAGACGGATTGGGGAGAGAGATGTGTGGGATTTGATCGTGAATGACGACGATATTTGTTTCAAACACATTCTTCCGAGATTGAATGGGACTGATGTGAAATTCTTGTACGAGGTGAATACGGAGACGAGAGCTTTGATTAAGAGATCAACTCGCGCGGGGGATTTGGAAAGGAGGTTTAAGATCGAAGAGATGTCGTCGATATCGACTTTGGAAGTTGCGTGGGAGCATTTTCCGTGGGGTAAGAGGGATTATCTGGGAAGAGAGATGGACGAAACAGATTTCTGCAATCGAGTTGCTCAAACGAATAAACTCGAGTTGCTCAAGTGGGCGCGAGAGGAGAAAAAGTGTGAGTGGGATAAATTGACGATTACTGTGGCAGCATTTAGAGGTAATCTGGAAATGGTAAAGTATTGCGTGGCAAATAAGTGTCCTATCGATGAGGGCGCGTGTGCATGTGCTGCCTTAGAAGGTCATCTAGAGTGCTTCAAATACTTACACGAAGAAGCGAAAGCGCCTTGGGGTTCTTATACTGCCGATTGCGCGGCTTCAAGTGGCCATCTCCACATACTCGAATATCTTGTTAAGCGCAAGTACCAGTATAATCAATTCAACACATATTCGTGTCAGTGTGTGGCAGAGCACGGCCACTTGGACTGTTTGAAGTACTTGCACGAAACCGCCAAAGCGCCTTGGGACGAGGACGCCGTACAAGGAGCGCACAAGAACAACCACCCCGAATGTGTACAATACCTCCTCGACAACAACTGCCCTCTCCCACCCGGTTGGCGATACGAAGATGGAGAGTTGCACGTGCCAGATTCAGAATCAGATTCAGATTCAGAACTAGAATCGGAATAATTGCACGCGTCCTAAAGCTGCCGCGCCCTTGTACTATACTAAAGAGAGAAAGAGAGACACACAAACACAGACATTTTTCTCTTCATTATATCTCTCTTTTGCCCCGGCATATCACACATACACACACGTAATAACGCACGCGGGAAACTTTCTTTGCGTTTAAGAACAAATACGCGCCCACTTTCTCCGCTCAAAAGAAGAACACGACCACCTTTTGTGTGCTTTGTGTGCGTGCGCAAAAAACCTTCTTCATTTAACACAATGGGGAAAAGAAAAACATCATCATCCAATGATGTAAACGCCGAAGCAAAGACGTCAAGGTCGACAAGGACGACGAGGACGACCAGGACGAAGAACAACAACGGTAACACCAAGAGTGTACAGAAAAAGAAGGAGAAAGAAAAGGTCATCACGACGACAAAAACGACGGCTAAATCTCGGGGAAAACCAACAACAGTCTCAATAATTTGGAAATTGGTGACCCACCACGCGGATATTTTCAACAAGCACGTGCTTCCGAAACTGAACGAGACGGAGATATATTGCTTTTCTGAAGCGAATAAAGAGAGTTTACGATGCGTGCTGCGAGCAGGGAGAGTGAAAACGAAGAACATTTTTGCGAAAAAGAGACTCGTTTGGAACGTAGGCGAATGCGCAAATCTTTCGCTCATGAAATGGGCGTGGAACGAGACGAATCCGACGAATACGCGGGAACGAGAGATGAATCATAATAAAGCACGGTTTTGCGCTAAAGTCGTTCAAACGAACAAACTCGAATTGCTCAAATATATAAGAGAAGTAAAAAAATGCGGGTGGGATGAAGAGACGATCAAAATGGCGGCGCGTATAGGTAATCTGGAGATTCTGAAGTACTGCTTCGAGAACGAGTGCCCGTGCGGGGAGGAGGTGGAGTACGGTCAGATGTTATTTGAGCTCGCCGCCATCGGAGGACACGTGGACTGTCTTCGAGTTCTCTTCGAAGAGTTGGACCCTCCGGAGGAGTCGGAAACCGAAGAAAGAGTGGCGGAGCACGCGGCAGAATACGGGTACCCAGACGTGTTGAAATATCTCGTCGAAGAGAGAGAGTTGTCCGACTCGGTAATAGAAGAGTGCGTCTCGATATCCGTGAATTATAGTCAACTCGAGTGCCTCAAATACTTAGTCGAAGACGCCGAAGCGCCTCTCGACGACTGGAAATTACTCGCCTACGCTCGGGACTCCTCAGAGGACGAAGACATCGTAGACTATTTGCGAGAAAAAGGGTGCCCAGAACCAACCGACGAAGAATGGGCGGAACATCGCTCGATCTGAGGATGACGACGTTTACTCCTAAAAGATGATTCTCTGCGCTTTTTATCATCGCTTTCTCCGTTATGAAGTAGTGCACGAGCAGCGCCTTTATCCTCCCTTTAGAATGGGTGAAAATTTTGTACAAATCGCCAGAACTTTTCGTGCAAATGACTACACACAAGCAGCGCTAAGACTCACACGTAACACTCCTAAAATGGGCGCGTGCGTGTCCAAACACCCCTCCCCTGCTAACATCTACTACACCAGCGAAAATGTTCCTTCGGGGACGACGCCTTCGACGAATACTAATGATATTAACGCGAACGATCAGCATCAGGAAGAGATCGAACGAGAGATCGAATTCGCGCAAAAAGAAGAGGAGGAGTTCGTTTTGGTGAGAACGAAGACGAAGGAAGAGGTTGATGAGCTGGTGAAAGAAGCAATGGCACTCGGAGAGAAAGGTTTATGTGTTCCTCTTTCTGATGATGACGATGATGATCATGCCGAGATGGCTTTGAGAGGAGGAGGATTAGGAGGAACGAGGAAGGAGGAGGAGGAGGCAGAGGAGGAACACCGCCCGTCGAAAGCGCGAGGAGGAGAATACGTGTCCGTGTCCTCGTCTTCTCCGGCGTCGGGAGCGACGAGGAGTAGCGGAGATAATGATTCGAGGCATCATCATCACGGTGGTCACCAAAATCATCAGCAGCAATATCAACAACAACATCAAAGAACGACGACTGGCGGTGGGACGACGACGAGCGGGTTGAACTTGCGAGAACGGAAACAGAGAAGTCCGAGGGCGAACAGTCCGAACCCGCCGAGGTCTTTTAGCAGCAGTAGTAATAGCAATAGTCAAAACGCGACCACGGGTGGTGGTCAGTCTCAACAGCATCAACATCATCATCATCATCAGCCGGCGAGAAGGCAAAATTCGTTCAGTAGGCTCTCGCCGCATCCCAGTCCGAGGCAAACGACGCAGGCGACGACGCCGACTGGGCAGTACGTGAACGCAAATCACAGCACGAAACATAAGAGGATATCGAGCCGAGGTTCCTGGCACGACGGTCTGAGTAACTTTTCGGACGAAAACGGCATGCGTTCGTTCTTCGGCGCGCCGGTGAGCTCTGGACCGCCGAAAAAATGGACCATCGGCGATACTTTAGGCGAAGGAAGTTACGGAAAGGTGAATTTAGCGTTGAACGGCGAGACAGGGGAGTTGATCGCGTTGAAGGAGGTGAAAATTGCCGGGTGTGATACCGCCGGCGGTGGCGGCGCAAACAACAACAACAACAAAGATTTTATCGAGACGCAAAACAGAGACGAAAAACTCACTTCCACTCGCTCCTCCTTAGACGAGAGCGGTTTACTTACCCCGACGGTCCAAGACTCGCGCGTCCGCGAATCTATCGTTCAACTCGAACAAGAAGTGCACATGCTTTCGCAACTGACTCACCCGAACATTGTTCGATACATTGGCATTAAGCGGCGAAAAGACATCTTGAACGTCTTCATGGAATACGTTCCAGGTGGGTCCATAGCCTCGCTACTTCAAAGATTCGGTCCTCTCGGCGATAACGTGACGCGAGTGTACACTCGTCAAATCTTGATCGGTTTAGATTACCTCCACTCGCAACGCGTGGTGCACCGAGACATCAAAGGCGCGAATATTTTAGTTGAAAAATCCGGTCGCATCAAACTGGCGGATTTTGGCATGGCGAAAATGTTGGAGTTTGTCGACGTCGAACGGAATAGTTACGCCAAGAAAGCAGTCAAAGGGAGCGCGTATTGGATGGCCCCAGAAGTTATACGGAAATCGGAAGTGACGTTAGGATGCGACGTGTGGTCGGTGGGATGCACGGTCATCGAAATGGCCTCGGCGAAGCCGCCTTGGTGCGAGTGTTCGACACAAGTGCAAGCGATGTTTAAAATCGCGTCGAGCACTGCATTACCGACGTTACCGGAGAAGAACTTGTCCGCGGATGCAAAGGCGTTCATTTTGAACTGTTTGAAGAGGAACGTGGAAGAGAGACCGGACGTGGAGACGTTATTGATGGACCCGTTTGTGGACGATTCCTTGAACGAGAAGATGTGTCGAGCGCCGGCGTTGAAGTACGAGCAGCACGACGGATCGTACTCAAACTTTCCAGACAATCAGTCCTTGGTCTCCTCGCAAGTGTCGTTGGATGATCCGTCGGAAGAAACAGACGTAGATGACGACGACGACGACGACGACGACGACGACGATAGCAACTACGGCGGCGACGATACTGACCTCGACGAATCTTCGTTGCAGATTGGCGGGAACGTTACCACGGCGTTTCAGCTCTCTCAATCACCGAGTAACAACGAAGGTCTTATCGATCCATCCGTTTTAGGCGCTCGAAGAAACATCGCGCTGAAACCGTTGGTAGTGAACAGCACTCGATCGAGGAACGAAAAGACCGGTTCGAGAACCGGGAGTAGCAGCGCCGCGCAGACGTCTAAAAACAACAGCAACACCAGTCAATGAAATGATATACTATATTTTATGTGTTTGTAATTCTTATTATCGGTTTGTGTATTTCTCAAAATGTAAACTAAAAGTTTGCTCCCAGATCTTCTCTTCTCTCTTTCATCATCCTCTTCCTCAAACGGCGACGGCAAAAAAGCAATTATATTAAATTAAATACTCGTCGACCTGTGGTGATCGTCCGTGATTGTCGAGTACACGTGCCCTTCGTTAGATAACATTTCCACCGCCTCTCGAACGGCGTCCATCGTGTACTTGCCGCCTAACAATTTGCACATCTCGGATATTTCAATCCCGGAATCCCCCGCCGCCGGCCCGCTCGGGTTGTTATAAATCGCCAACAACTGTTCCTGCAACGACCCACCCGCATCTGGGTTGTTCCCACTCGTCGGCATCGCGTACGCTGCCGGCGCCGCCCCAGTCGCCGTCGTCGCTTGCGCCGCCACGCTCGAACCTTTCTCGTTGGAAAATCTGGACGAAGCGTACATCGCGTCCAAAAAATGAAACGCGACTTCGTTAAAGTCCGTAATCTTTCTGCAGTTCATCACTTGAATGTATCTCGCGTCGTTCCAGGATTTCAACTTCCCAGTCACTCTCACGTACTCGTTCGTCTCAAACGTCACTTCGTTCGCGCCTTCTGCGGTTTCTTCGCCCGGGTATTCTTTGCAGCAGCACGCGCCTGTCCCGTCGTCCACGGACAACAACTTATGCGCTCCCGTTTCTTCTTTCGAAACGATTTTCCCGACAATCGTCACCAGACCGATCGGTTTCCCAGTCAGTAAAGCGAACTCGTCCGCCTCTGCCGAAGACGCGGTGGCCTCGGAGATTTGCTTGATGGTGACCGGGGTGATGGAATCTTCCTGTTGCCGTTTTTGGTAACTCGATGGGTCTCCGCCAGATATACCGGTGTTTGTCCTTTATATAATAAAATCAAAAATAAGAGATCGAAACCGTCAGTTTTTCAGAGCGTCGACTTTGCGTGCGATCGAGAGGTGATCTCGTCGCAATCATCGCGACTGCAGAGAGAGAGAGAAACAAACGCATAGTTTACGCATAAAAATTCAGGGCGCATTTTAATTCA
>Ga0255755_1001153_pt1 | contig 24679 bp, 26 predicted proteins | sample 011ome_18_FD_179955 | JGI IMG/M metagenome (GOLD analysis project Ga0255755, IMG submission 179955) | Coastal salt marsh microbial communities from the Groves Creek Marsh, Skidaway Island, Georgia - 011501BT metaG (version 2) | ecosystem: Environmental > Aquatic > Marine > Intertidal zone > Salt... | reverse complement strand
TCATTTTTTCTGCATGTCCCCACTTTTGATCCCAGTTTTTTTCTTTAAGATTTGCAATTTTTCTAATTGAATTGTTTCTATTATCAATTGACACTGACAACACTTTAAAGTTTTCAAATTGAAGCATGAAATCGATTAATTCTTCAGTCAAGAGTATCCCGTTAGTGATAATATTTACCTCAAACTTTTCACATGCTCTTTGAAAAATTTCCTTAAATCCTCTAAAAACTACTGGTTCACCACCAGTAAGAGTGACTCTAGATCCAGCTGGTAAACTATCAATAACTGCTAACCATTCTTCTTTGGTCATAGCATCACTTTTCTTTTTTCTTTCCTGAAAACAGAAATTGCAAGCCAAATTACATAAATTTGTTAAAATAAAACAATATCTTTTAGGAAATTCATCATTATCAAATGCTTTATCTGCATATTTAATCAAATCCTCATGATATTTCTGTCTATCAATTTGGCTGTTATCTGCTTTGCTCATAAATAAATTTTTTCCATATATTTTCGATTAATAGCATGTCTTTTAAAATATCACTTCCTTCATTATACTTTATTTTTTTTAATTGAAGGTCTTTTATAAAGCTTTTGGCCTGAAGGTCAAAACACCAAGTTTTGTTACTCTTATATATTATATTTTTCTTACCAGCATTAACCCTATGGAACAAAAAATTTGTAGGCTTTCCAGGAATATGTTGGGGTGGAAAATTAATTTTTAGATAGCCCTTCTCATAAAAAATCTGCAAATAATCATCCCAGCCTTCTTTTGTAAAAAAACCTGTTGTTAAAAGAACAGGTATTGTTTTCTTATAATTTAGTATAACCGAAGAAATATATTTATCATTTAAATTTGCTGATTTTACAGTCAATTGGTCACCAAGAAAAAAACGTATCATATTAATATTATGAGAATATAAATTTAAGTACTTTTCATAATCTTTAAAATATTTTTTTTTCATCCATGAAGGTGCTGAGGGCCATGATGGTTCTGACTTAGTATTCTTTTCATTTGTTTCAATATAATTTGGTTTTTTTGGATAACCACTACCAGATAAACGATGAGATTTAACCATTATGACTCTGCCTAAATCTTTAGTAATTTTTTGGTTATGAAATAAATCTCTTGCTTTCCAAACAACTGGGTCAAAAATTTTATTGTAACCTATTTTATATAAAACTTTTTTAGTAGTTGACAGATTTACCAATCTTTTAGCTTGCACATAAGTTGATGCCATCGGCTTTTCGGTGAATACATTTATATTTTTTTTTATAAAATCATACGCTATTGGAGCTGTCATAGATCTTTTTGTGACAATAATAACACCATCAAGTTCTTTTTCTTTTTCTAGAAGTTCATAATGAGTTTTATATGCTTTTTTAAATTTATATTTTTTTTTTATTAAACTTCTAAGCTTGTCTCTATCTTCAGCTAAAGCAATAAACTTACAATTTTTTATTTTACTAAACGACTCTAAATGACCAATCTGTCCATTAAATCCAGCCCCTACAAATCCTAACTTAATTTTTTTCATCTTTGATTTTTTAAATTCATTTTACTTTACAACTTTAAGAAGCTTGAATTTTAATAATGTTTTAATTGATTTATTTATTAAAAAAATATTTTCCTTAAAATCTATTATTTTTTTACTCTTAGAATTCATGATGTAAACATTTTTTATCAACCATTCGTCAGGTATTTTCCAATCTAATACTTTGGTTCCAGATTTAATTTGGAAAATTTTAAGTTTTGGTAATATATTTTTAATATAAAATATTGAAAATCTTGTCCCTTCACCAGTTATACTTCTGCAAATAGGAAAGAGATCATTTGCCCATTTCCATAACTTTTTTTCAATTATTATGTTTTTTTTCATTAAATTTTAAAAATGTTATGAATTTTTTGTAAGTTTACCTGCTAGTCTACTTATTTTTTTATCTTCTTTATAAATTTCTTTTAAAATTTTAGATGCTTCCTTTGGTGAATGGTCAAAAGCTAAACGGAGTATATCCATCCAATTTTTATTATTTTTACCTCTAGTTTTTTCAATTTGATTTATTACTTCATTATGTTTATTAATTTTTTTCATAATTCAATTTAGTCTTTTAAATCCTGTATAGCAAACAGGGCCTTTAAGATAATTATCAATTAGGCTTTCTCCCTTTTCGCATTTTGATATTATGGCAAATATTTTATCTAAATTTTCAGCATAATTGTTTAATAATTTTTGATCATGAGAAATTGATGCATATAAAATATTAGAAGCTAAATAATTTTTATTTAACATTTGTTGGGTTATAAAAGTTTTGTATTTTAAAAAATTATTTGAAATAATTTCAAAACTAGCTAAGGCGGGTAAGCCTGATATTTTAATTTTGAGATTATGATTAAAAGCTAGTTTTTTCCAAAGATCTGTGACCTTTTTACCGTAATTAGTAATATACTCCCATGACTTTTCTTTTTGCATTATTTCTAAACACTTTAATGCTGCGGTTGGTCCAATTCTCTCTGTCCAAAAAGTACTACTTATGAAGCTATTTTCTGCTTCTTTCATTATTTCTTTTTTTCCTACTACTGCCGTAATTGCATAACCATTACCTAAGGCTTTACCTAGCATCATAATATCTGGGTTTACTTTATATTTCAAATGTAAACCTCCAAAATTTTCTCTAAAACCAGATGAACATTCATCGAATATTAAAATAATATTATTCTTAGTTGCAAGTTTTCTAACTTTTTGTAAAAAATTATTTTTTGGTTTTTCATTTCTGCTGACTTCCATAAAAATTACACCGATATCAGAATTATTTTTAATTAACTTCTCTAATTGATCTATGCGGTTATATAAAAAAGTATATGTTGAATTTTTAAGGAATTTTGGAACTCCTTTGGGTTCTAAACCAGGCAATAAAAAATCCTTGAGATTTTTATCATTTTTTAAATTAGTAGATAGATACCAGTCGTGCCATCCATGATAACCACAAATTGCAACTTTATCTTTGCCAGTTGCGGCTCTAGCTATTCTTAAAGCAATTGAATTTGCCTCTCCTCCAGTTCTGGCAAATCTTACCATTGAAGACCATGGATGCATTTCAATTAATCTTTCCGCTAAATAAACTTCTTCTGGACAATTAAGAGTTGTCATGTTGCCATTTCTAATTGTTTTTTTTACTGCATTATCAATTTCTGAATTAGCGTAGCCTAAAATATTTGTTCCTACTCCCATTAAAGAAAAATCAATGAGTTTTTTATTTTCTAAAGTCCATATATAACAACCTTTAGATTTTGAATAATAACTAGGCCAAATATTTGGTGCAAACAACTCTGCTTTTTTTGATAAGAGCATGTTACCTCCGGGTATTGACTTCGTAGCTCTATTCCAAAGTTTTTGACCTTCGGAAATCTCCATGCCTTGATTTCTTTTTATATCTTCATTCATCTTAAAAATATTTGGTTTAAGCTTTGTTAAACTTATCACGTCTGTCCAAGGAAAGAAAATATTAGTTTTAAAATATTTAAAAATTTTTTTTAAAACTTGGTAATCTTGAATTTCATCTATAGTCCATCTAAACTTTGAATAATCAATTTTATTTTTTTGATTGAAAATTTTAAATTTTCCTGATTGATATATATAAGGTGTAACATGTTCCTTTTGTATTTGAGTTTTACTATTTAAGAAAGTTTTATTTAATGCATTAAAAGAAAACACTTCAATATCAAGACCATCAGGATAAGTAGGAATAAGAGTATTTGAAATATAATCATAATTTTTTTTTTTAAATGTTTTAATCATTTGATTAATTAAATTTGAATCAACCAATGGACAATCACCAGTGATCCTTACAATTAAATCTGCTTCATACTTTTTTGCTGCTAAATAATATCTTTTAAGAACATTTTTATGACTTCCCCTAAAGACATCAAAGCCCAAACGCATAATAAAATTTGCCAATTTTGTGTCCAAAGAAGTATTTGATGTTGCTAAAACAATTTGATCTATATATTTCGATTTTTTAATTCTAGATAATAAGATTTCAATTATTGTTTTATTTCCAATTTTTTTCAAAACTTTATTAGGAAATCTTGTTGAGCCTAATCGTGCCTGAACTATACATACTACTTTCATGATAAATCCCAACGGAATGGTTCTAAAATCTTTTTAGATTTTATCTTTATCATATTTATTTTATTTTTTTCTTCCTGTTTTAATTTAAACTTACTGAGTTTGATAATTTGCTTTAATTCTTTAGCATTATTAACACCAATAATAAATTTACTGATATTTTTTTCATGCATTGCATAATTAAGGCATAATCGCAAAGAGTTTTTATTATTATTATTTATAGAATTCCATTCTGACCAAGTTTTTTTGTATTTAGGGAATTTTTTTTTCTGATATTGGAAACTCCTAATTAATAAACTTTTTAAAAATATTGATCTTCCTAAAACTTCAACTTTTTCTTTTTTTAATTTCTTTAACCAGCCTGTATTTTTAATTCTTCTATCAAAAACGTTAAATGGAGCTTGAATTATGTCAGGTTTGTATTTCTTATAAAATTTTTTTAACTCAATGGTGGAATATATAGAATACCCAATTTTTTTAATTATATTTTTTTTTTTGAAATCTTGTAAAACATTATAAGCTATTCTAGATCTTCCAAGTTTAAATTGATCGGTACTATGCATAAGAACATAGTCAATCTTTTTTAAATTTAAATTTTTTAATGATTGATTAATATTTTTTGTAATCCAATTTTCAATATCTTTTTTTTTTGAGTACGGAATTTTTGGTAATTTTGTGCATATTTTAAAAAAACTTAAATCATATTTTCCTAATTTAGTTTCGGTATCACCATAATTAATTGCTGTATCAATTAATTTAATATTGTGTTTTTTACATAAATTTAAAATTTTAATAATTTCTTGTTTGGTGACTTTTTTTTTTATTAATCCATATTTTTGTCCAAAGTTTGCTGTGCCTAATGCTATTTTCATTTAATTCAATTAAAATTCATTTTTGGATTTGATTGATATATTTATAAATACCTTTTTCGATATTAGTAAAATAATATTTTTTTTTACGTAATATTTTTTTTTTCTTAAATTCAAACTTACTTATCAGTTCAAGAGATTTATCTTTACTTTTTTTTTTAAAAGAAATAATAATTTTTTTTTTTAAATATCTTGATATAGTTTCTGCAATATATTTAATTGAACGTGATTTACCAGAAACAACATTTATCACTCCATAAGAATTATCAATTAACAAATTATTTAATATTCTTGGAAAATCATCTGCATTAAGAAAGTCCCTTTTGTCTTCACCAGTTGATTTTATTACAATTTTTTTAAATTTAATTGCAGAATTAATAAATTTTCCAATTACGCTTTCAAACTTATCACCGTATCCATAAACGCCTGGCAATCTTAATATAAGTAATTTTTTTGAACTGACTTTTAAACTAAACTTTTGCTCACATGTATATTTTGCTAAACCATATAAGTTTCTTGGCTTTTTTTTGTTGGACTCTAAAATTGGGTTTTGAGGTTTTTGTCCGTATACTTCAACTGAACTAATAAATATAATTTTGCTAAATTTATTAATATCTATAGTTTCCACTACATTGGTCATCATTTTTAAATTCTTTAAATATATAGATTTAGAATTTTTATTTTCTGTAATAAAAAAAAAAATTATTAATACATACTTTTTTTTTAAGTTTGCTAATAATTTTTCAACCTCTTTTTTTTTCAGAAGGTTACAATCTTTAGAACCCAAGACTTTAACAAAATTTTTTTTTTTTAAATAATTAGCTGTTTTTTTGCTTATTAGACTATTTCTACCTAATATAAGAAAATTTTTATTCACTCTACTTAAAAATAAATAAACTCATAATCACCTGAATATCCATATTCATTATAAATCCATTCCCATTCTTTTTCAGAAAAAAAAGCATTAGCTGTTAATGCCCAACATTGTAAATTAAATAACTCTTTTTCATTTCTATAAGCCTCAACCATAATATATTTTTTCTTAGAAACCCTTTCAATTTCAATAATTGCATTTTTTAATCCAAAAATTTCTAAGTTATGTAAAGTTGCTAAAGAAATAGTTAAATCAAATTGTTTGTCTTGGTATGGAAAATTATCTTCAGCTTTGTGTACAATAAAATTTTTTTTCACATCTAGGTGAGCATTTTTTATTGCATATTCTGAAATATCAAATCCATAAACTATTAATTTGGGTTGAATATTCATCATTTCCTTGAGCAAATAACCCTTACCACAACCTACATCAAGTACTTTCGAACCAGCAGTTAAATCATATCTATTAATTAAATCTTGAGCAACACTAGCCCATCTACCTGGAATATATTTATGTCCTCCATATCCAAATTTTCTTTCACCATCCCAAAAATCAAAATCAAATTTTCTTGCTTTAATCATGCAATTTACTTTATCGTCATTCATTCTTGCTAAACAATCTCTTTTAGTTTGATTGTGCAAATTTCCAACAAGATTTAATTTTTTTCCCATAATACTATTTATTTTTAATATACTTAAACCAATCTCTTGTTTCAAAATTAATTTTTTTTGGTGTCCAAACTGGTGCATCTTTCCAATAGTCTATTTCTTTTAAAATTTTTTTTATTCCTTCATTAATATTTATTTTGGGTTTCCACTTAAGAATTTTTTTAATTTTTTTCATGTCTGCAAAAGTACAATCTGGTTCTCCAGGTCTTTTAGGCACATATGTTTTCTTACCACCTAAAATTTGGACTATTTTGTTAACAGATATTGTTTTTCCACTACCCACATTAAAAATTTGATCTTTTATATTAGATTTCCATGCTCTGTAAATTGCATCGACAACATCAGAAACATATGTAAAATCTCTTGTTTGTTTTCCATTTCCAACGATTGTAAAAGGTTTTTTTGCTAATTTTTGTGCTAAAAAAACTCCAAACATAGCACCATAAGTTCCTGAGGTTCTTGATCGGGTTCCATAGACATTAAAAAATCTCAGAGAAATAGCATTTAATCTATACAATTTTGACCAATGCATAACTAACTCTTCACCCAATCGTTTAGTAAGAGCATAAGGATATTGTGGATCTATTTTTGCATTTTCATCTGTTGGGTATTTTGATGGTATACCGTAACAGGATGATGAGGCTGAATAGATGATCTTTTTTATTTTATATTTTCTGCAGCATGCAAGAACATTATAAGTGCCCACTACATTGGCTTCAAAATATTTTTTTGGTTCTTGTATACTTGGCACTATATCTGCTAAAGCTGCAAGATGAAAAACAACATCAATATTTTTAAAGATTTTCTCCCAATCACCCTTAACTGCTATATTTTTTTTATAAATTTTAATTCTACCTTTTAAATGATCAAGGTTGGATTTTCTTCCTGTGCTAAAATTGTCAATAACACTTACTGAATGACCGTTTTTAAGTAATTTTTCTACTAAATGACTTCCTATAAATCCAGCACCTCCTGTAACTAAACATTTCATGATTTTAAATATTTTTTTTCAAGAATATTAACCCATTTTTTTTGAAAACCGAACGCTTTATCATCTATAAATATATCATATGATGGTTTACCCATAATCAATTCATGATAAAAAACTTTCCACTTTACTAATTGTTTATTTGTTAAATTAAATCCCTGTGATCGCGCCTTCTTTTGGTTTTGATTATTCCTTCCCATAAATCTTGCTGTAAATATTTTAATATAATGACCTTTCATGTATAAATTATTTATTAAATCAATGGCTTTTTTATTGGGTTTACTAGAATTATAACTATTCTTTTTTGTAATACAAATAACGTTATCTAAATCAAAACAAAAAATAATTTTTTTCATATTCTAAATTATCTACAACATTATTGGAATAATAATAAGCATAAAATTTTCTTAATTTACAAATTTAATCTTAGATTAATTTACAGACCTTAATTTATTGAGAAATAAGATTTTATTTTTTTGATTTTTTTTGCTAAACCATCTTGGCACGTTAAAATTTCTGTTTAAATGATCAAAAGGTCCTTTATGAGTTTCGTGAAAGACTACAAAATTTGACAAAGGCAATAATAAGTGAATTTCATTTGATTTTACAAATTTTAAGTTATTTTTTCCTGCTTTAAATAAAATTTTTTTATTAATTTTTCCATTTTTATTAAAGCTAAAGAATATTGCTTTGCCATATAAAATAGAAAAAACCTCATCCATTTTTTTATGAAAGTGTGGCTCAAGTATTGATGCCTTTCTATTTACTATAACCATTGACTGCAAGTTGTCAGAAAATTTATTATGTAAACATAATCGAATATCTTGATCAATTTTTTTTGATATTGATAGTATTTTTTTTAATTCACTATCATCGAAACAATAATCATTTTTTTTAGCAATTAAAGAAATTGAATTTCCTTTAAAGTCTATATCAAATTTAGGAAAAAGATTGTTACAAACTTTATTTAAATTCTGTTTCATTTATATAAATAGTTTTTTATTTTTGTTTATAAAATAATCTGAAATATAAAAATTACTAGCTATTGGATTATTTGAATTAAGACGATAAACACTTTTAAAGTGATCTTGATTATTAGAATTAAATACATATTTTTTTTTTAAAAACATATCCAATTCTTTAATAGCATTTTCAATCTCATCAGGAGAGTTTTCCTCGGCTACAAGATGATTTTCATCTAATTCTTGTTTGGTCATGAGTAAACCTATTCGGTTTCCAGACACTCCTATATTCTCTTTATTTAAAAGTTCTTTATATGGAATATACTCATTTTTTTTTTTATCAAAATATTTTTTAAACATTAGATTTACAGGTGAATGAAAACCAAAAATAATAGGTGGATGAGCCCAATTTGCATAAACAATGGGCTTTTGATAATTCATAGCAAGTATATCTGGTCCAGAACCGGTACCAATATAAATATAACAATTTTTCATTAGCCATAAATCATTAATTTCATTTCTATCTTGTGAAAAGGGATAATCAAAAATTCCTTCACTTTTAATTTTTTTACTAGCAACAGAACCAAATCTAATAATATTAAATTGTTTTTTTAACTCTACAAAAGATTTTTCATAATTAATTAAACTTTCGTTACGGTAAGAATGGTAATTAAGATTTTTTCCATGTATTTTTTCTTTGTAAGCATTATCTCTACAGGAAAATAATAAAAAATTATTATTTTTTAATTTATTAAAATTTGCATCTTTATTTTGAATGTTACTAATAACAGGATCAAAAATTATCTTATTATTTTTTATAAATAAATTAAATATGTCCTGAGACCATTAAAAACAAAAAAAATTTTTATATTTGTTATCCAATATTCTAAAGAAAAAATACAAAACATAGTTATAAAAAAAATTTATTTTTTTTTTTTTAATGTCGTAATAGGCATATTCAAATAACGCATATTGTAAGTAACTTTTCTTATTCTTATTAAAAAAACTAGGTTCAAAAACTATAATTACATTTTTATTTAAAGATAATTTAAGATACATAAAATTTATAAAACTTCCTAAAAACCTATTATCAACGAACAAAAAACTTTTATTTCTAATTAAAGAAAAAATAAATTTACCAAAAAAAAAGTTAAATAAGAATTTTATTTTTTTCATAATTTATTCAAAATAATTTATAAATAATTTCATTTACAAATATAAAACTTACTTTTAGGAAAAATAGAAAAAAAGAGAGATTTTGGGTTTATTCCAAGAATGTTATTTTTAATTTTTTGATCTATTTCTGGAGGTGTTGCAACAATTACAATCGGCAATTTTAAGGATGCAATAATATCACTTTTTGTAATTTTACATTTAATATTAAGAGGCCACTTACCAATTTTATTTTTACCGTCATCAACAATATTGATTATTTTAGAATTAATTTTGCATATCCTTAAAAAAATTAAAAGGTTATGTCCACATCCCAAAAAAAATATTTTTTTATTAAAAGATAGTAATTTCTTATTAATTAAATCAATTTTTTTATTAAAATTATTTTTAAATTTAAAAAAAATTTGATTATTATATTTTTTTAGAATTAGATTATTTTTTTTTTTGCCATAAGAAATTTGAAATAAACCATACAAGTCGGACTCTTGAATTCTATTATACTTTTTTATAAATATTGTTTTGAATGATAAGGTATCAAATAAAGATCTCAAACTGTACTTATTAAAATAATATAAATGATCCTCCCAAATAGTGGAGATATTTAGACTATTTAAACAATTTTCAGTATCCGGTACATCTATAAGTATTTTTCCTTTATCACATAATAATTTAGATAAATTAGCAATAATTTTATTTGGTTTTTCACTATGCTCTAACAATTTAGACATAATAATTAAATCGAACTTTTCAAAAGTAATTTTTTCTATATTGCAATTTGTAATTTTTCTTTGTAGGTGCTCTTGTCTATACTTAATTTTAGAATTTTTATTAAATAGAATATTATTAAGTTGTACTATTTTTATTTTTTTTTGGCCAAAAAGTTTTGCGTAACCAGAATCATATTGTGAAACTAATAAAATTTTTTTAATTTTTTTCAAATCAATTTTTTTTTTTAAATGATTGAATATTGTTTTTTGATGATCTGAATTTTCATTGTTGGCTTCTTGATTTCGATTTGTAATACTTAAAAAGTTATTATTTGTAGAATGCAACTGGATGAGATTGCAAAAATTGCAATTTAAAAAATGGTAAGAATAATTTTTTTTTACAACAAATTTAGAAAATAATTCATTATTTACCGGCATTTTACCTAGAAAAATATTGTTATTTGGCTTAATAGGTATATTACAATTCCTACACTTTAATCTCATAATAAAATATTAACATGAAATGTTTATTTTGTAGACGTAAAAAAAAAATAAAAATTTTTAACCTACCTTTATTTAGACACTTAGATTTTAAAAGCACTCACAAGAGATCAAAATTTGTAATTTGTGAAAAATGTGGTCACCTATCCACATCAGTATTGAAAAAAAATCAATTTTTAAAAACATATCAATATGCAAACTCAAATCAAACTAATAAAAAGATTTTTGTTAAAAATAAACTAATTAAAGATAGAATGTATTATCAAATAAAAATAATTAAAAAAATTGTTAATAAAAAAAAAAAAATAAATTTTTTAGATATTGGATGTTTTGATGGATTACTATTAACAAACCTAAGTAAAAATTTTGATAATTCAAAGTTTTATGGACTTGATAATAACAAATATTTAAAAAATAAATTTCCTAAAAAGAAAAATTTTTTCTTAAATTTTGATATTAATAAATTAGATAAGAAAATTTTTTTTGACATAATCATATTATCACATTCAATAATGTATATTGAAAAGCTAGATACAATGTTGAATATTTTAAAATCAAAATTAAATGATAATGGCAAAATAATAATTCATACACCAAATTATGAAAAAAACCCTTTTTATTATTTAATGAGTGATAACTTTCATTTTATCAATACAGAAAATATCCAAAATATTTTCTCACTATTTAATCTTAGTGTTAAAATTATTCAAAAAAATTATCTTCAAAATGAAAATATATTTATTGCAAAAAAAACTAAAAAAAAAATAAAAATCAAAAAAATTAAAAAAAACTACTATGAAAAAATTTTTCAAAAAATAATAATCGCAAAAAATAAAATAAATAAAATAAAGTTTAATAATATAATTGTTAAAGGTACAACTATTAAAAGTGCTTTTGTGGATTACTTCCTTTCAAAGAAAATTTTGTTTTTTATTGATGATGATAAAAAAAAGATAGGTCAGAAGTTTAATTCAAAAAAAATCTTTAGTTTTTCAAAAAATATGATTAATAAAAAAGATATGCATTTAATTGATACTACAAAGGATTTTATATAATATTAAAGATTGATAATAATAAAATTATATCTTTAGATCTTTAGAGTAGTGAATTATTCAAATCTTTTAATTTTGAAAGATATGATTTTGGTATATTTGCATATGCTTTTAAATCAACTTTAAAAATTTTATTATTATTTTCGATCTCTTTTTTGCATATTATTTGATCTTCTGACAAAATATTTTTTCCATCTATATTTTCATTTATCTCTTTTGTGGCCATATACAAATCTTCACTACTGCAATTAGTATATTCAAGTTTATTATCATTTATAAATTTTAGGACTTCAACGCTTACCATCCCGTGTGGAGGTTGTAAGTATTTTTCTACAGTTGCATATTCTGAGCTACCCTTAATTTTTAAAAGTTTTGGTAGAAAAAAATCCTTTTCAGTTAAAGCGTAATAATCTATAGACGCTTGTGAATTTGTCATTAAAATTGGCTTATTGAAATAATATGGGATAGTCCACCATCCTGAGCTTGTTGCAATTGTAAATTTACATCTAGCTCCAAGATATACATCTAAAAAATGACAGTTTTCTTCATGATGGGCATAATCTATTACATTTTTCATTTTAGGCAATTTTGACATTGAAGAATCTCCTACTCTAAAAACAAAACCTCCTTTTTCTGTAACATATTCAATTGCCTTTAAGTAATCTTTTATTTGAGCATTTCTAAAATTTTCACTTTTTCCTTCTGCTTTTGAAGCAGCTTCTCTTATATGCAAACATACAAACCATTGGTTTTCATCTATACCAAATTTTTTAATTAGTTCTCGGCCCTTGTTTATATCTTCTTGTTCAAGCTCAAAATGACCTAATTTTTTTTGTTTTATTCTCTCTTGATAAACTAAATTTGAGGCAAAATGTATCTCTGTTGCTGTATCTTTGTGTGGACAAAAAAAACCTACAGGTATAGCTAATATTTCAATTAACTTACTTATTCCACGAAAATAATTACCTTCAACTATGTTAATATATTTTTTAAAATACCTAGCTAATGTATCATTAGTAAATTTTTGTTTTGTGTCTTTTATCAAATTAATTTGCTTAAATTTAACACAATTTAATTTTGCAGAATGAATCATAGTGAAAACATAAAAATAATTTCCTAAACTACCACACATATTACTCTGTTCTACCAAACCACCATCGAAAACTTCTAATTTATTTTTTGATATGTATTTTTCTCTTTGCTTCCAATAATATTTTATATCGTCAAAACATTCTTTTCTACCGCTATGTAAAGAATATTTTGTATATCTAAGTTGTAGCAAAATATTATCAGGATAATCCTCTTTTAATTTAAATAACAATTTAATATTTTCTTTTAGGGTGCTTTGCTTACGAAAGTCATCAAAGACCTCTAAAGCATGCTCATCTTTTGAAATATCTAAAAGAAAAAATGTTTTTTTAAAAAATTTGTATAAAAACTTACGTAAAAATAGCTTTAATATTTTTTTTGCACTTTCAATTATATGTTTTTTTTTAATCTTTATATTATTGATAATTTTTTTCATTTGTATGTTTAGTTATATTTATAAAATTTTTTTATATTTGTAATTACGTGATTTAGCTGATTTTCACTTATGCTAGAAAAAAATGGTAAAGCTAAAATCTCACTTGAAAATAAAGAAGCATTTGTAAATTTACTTTTTTGATCTAAAAATGGTTTTGAATTTGTGAGTAGTGGACAATAAAAAACTTTTGTCTCTATATTTTTGGTATTTAAAAAAGAATATAATTTATCACGGTTTCTAAATCTTGGCATATATATATATTTTCCATGAATATTTTTTTTTGAAAAATTTTTTTGTAAATTACAAAGATTTCTAAGTTCAGAATTATAAATTTTTGAAACTTTTTCTAATTTTTTTAACTTTTCATTTAAATATTTTATTGAGACATTAAGGAATGAAGCCTGAAGTTCATCAGGTTTATGATTTAAAGCTATATAATCTGCCTCATTTATCATGTTTTTGTTTTGCTTTTGTGGTATACCGGCATGTAATAAACTTCTAATTATTTGGCTCCTCCTTGGACTATTTGTTGTAATAAAACCAGCTTCTCCAAAAGCTCCGAAGGTTTTCATTGGATTTAAACTATATGCAGCTATTTCAGAAAAAAAACCACTTTTTTTATTATCTGCACTTGAAGCAAATGCATGTGCACAATCTTCAATAATAAATAACTTATGTTTATCCGCAATTTTTTTTATCCATAACATGTCACACATTTGTCCACACATATGTATTGGCAAAATTGCTTTTGTTTTTTTAGTAATTTTTTTTTCTATTTCTAAAGGAGAAATATTATAATCCTCTCTAATATCTGCAAAAACAGGTTTTAATCCTGCAGAAACAATGGCGCTTGCAGTAGTTAACCATGAGTAAGGACTTGTTATTACTTCGTCTCCCTCTTTTAGATTTAATGCTTTTAAGGATAAATACAAAGAACTTGACCCACTACTAGTTAAAATACAATGTTTTTTTTTAAAATATTTTTTTAATTTTTTCTCAAAAGTGCTAATTGAATTATTTTTGTTTTTTGAAACATACATTCCCGAATCTAATAATTTTGATAACTGATTTAAATATTTTGATTTCCTTTTTTTATCATCAAACTTTAATGACAAAAAAGGTACTTTAATCTTTGAATTATTCATGATTTGCAAAATTACTCAAGATTGGCAATTTTTTTACCTAATGCCTCATTGGTCAAAAGATTTACACCACCATCAACTGCAATAGTTTGGTCGGTTATATAATTCACTTCTTTTACTATTTCGGAAATACTACCAAATACAATAACTTTTTTTTTCATATCAATTATTATTTTTCAATTATTTTTACTTTAGGAAATAATTGAATAAAACCAGAATTTTTTGAAATGAACTTATCAAATTTTTTTACTATTTTACTATTATGTTCCCACGCAAAAATTATTCCATAATGATTTTTCAACTTATTGAGATAAGAAGATGGAAAAATAGGTATATTTCCACATGGATGATACTTTCCTTGTTTTGAAGGGTTATCTTCAATTATAAAATCAACTTTTTTTGTTAGATCAAAATAAGTAAAAAATGTTGGTGAGGAAACTGATGAACCAAATACAAATATTTTTTTTTCTTTTTTAAGAGAAATCTTTTTTATCTCTCTGTCTAAATTTTTTTTCAGAATTTTAAGTTTTACTAAATATCTTTTAATTTTTTTACTATCTAAAAAACCATCTCTTTTTTCTTGTTTCAAAATTTTTGATACAGATTTATCTTCCTTAAAATTACTATTTGATTTAGCAATAAAACAAACAAGACTGCCTCCTTGTAATTTATTTGGCTCACATTTTATAATTTTCAAACCCAGCTTTTCTAAAAAATTTTTTAATGGTGTTAAACTGTGATAACTTGTGTGTTCATGGAAAACTGTACCTAAAAAATAATTTTTTTTTAAAATTGTAGGAGCATAAGAAATTTCAGTAACAAAAATTGACTCCTCGGTAAGTAAATTTTTTACTCCCTTTGCAAAAGAAGAAAGGTCTGGGTTATGGCCAAAACAGTTGTTTGCCGTAATTACATCAAATTTTTTTCTATAGTTTTTAGATATTCTCTTTGAAGATTTTAAATTAAAGTAGTCATTAATTGTTTTAACACCATCTTTGTTAGCAACCTTAGCCACCATTTTAGAAGCATCTACTCCCAAAGTATATGGAACTTTTTTCTTTTTAAAAATTTTAAGAAGAAATCCATCATTAGAACCTATATCTAAAACACTTTTAATTTTTTTTTTATAAAATTGAAAAACAGATTCAACATACTTATCATAATGATTATTATTTTTCATTTTTGCTCCAGTTCTAAAAAAATAATTACCCCAAGTGTATTGATAATTAATGATAGTTTTTAATTGAAGATGTCCACAACTCTTACACATGTAAACTGAAAAGTTATAAAGTTTATTTAAACTATTTTTTTCTTTTAAATTATTTAAATACAAATTTTGCAATCTACAGTTATGTAAGGGCAAAATAATCTCTAATTTGTTTGATTTACAAAGAATGCAATTATTTCTTACAACATGAGTATTTTGTTTTTTTTTTAAAAAAGCCATAATATTTTACTCGCAATTAAATTTACTATTATTTTAAAAAGTTTCTAAAATATTTTTATACTTATAAAAGGATAATTACCAATTATTTTCTTTAAAAAAAAATTATTCATAAATTGATCAACTTGCTTTCTAGATCTAAGCCTTGAAACTGTTATAGCCATATGCTTAATCATCAACAAATAAATCATAAGAAAGCTTTCCAACAGTTAATATATTATGTTGTATTTTCAACAATATTTTTTTCTATAAAGCTTCTTGACCCTATTATAACTAAATTTTTTTTCATTATTAGTTAGAAAAGTATTTATTAATAGATATGTTTAAACTTTCACTATCCAATTTATATTGCTTTAATAACCATTCGTTATCTCCATAAAGAAATGTTTGTTCATCTTTTATAGCAAATTTCTTTAACTTTGTTTTTAAATTAAAATCTGTAATAATTTCAGAGCATATAGAACCGATTCCACCAATAATCGAATTATCTTCAATTGTTACAATTTTTTTATATTTTGATAACTCTTTTGCTAATAAATTTAGATTAATAGGCTTAATTTGAAAAATATCCAAAACTGAAACATCAATATTTTTTTTCTTTAAAAAAAAATATGTTTCTAAAGCAACTTTTGTCATTAAACCTGTTGATATAATACAAAATTTCTTTCCATTTTTTAAAAATTTATAAGTTCCATTAAATTTATATTTTCTATCATAAATGATTGACCGAGACTCCTTATGGAGTCTTACATAAGAAGGTCCTTTTTTATTATAAACAATTTTTGCTGCTTCGGATGCAGAAACCGGGTCAGATGGATTTAAAATTCTCATTTCAGGTAATGTTCTCATTACAGCTAAATCTATTACACCATGTCCTGCTGAGCCATAGTAAGAAAATGATAACCCTGTCCCTAAACCTATAAGACATACTTGCAAATTCATTGAACAAATGTCAATTTTAATTTGTTCAAAACACCTTAAAGTTATGAAAGGAACCATTGAATAAACAAAAACTTTTTTTCCCAACTTGGCCAATCCTGCTGCAACACTTACAGCATTTTGCTCTGTAACACCTGTATTAAAAAACTGTTTGGGAAAATATTTTCTAAATTTTATTAAACTTTCTGCATCAGTATCAGCTGCCAAAAAAATTACATCTTTATCTTTTGAACCTATTTTATAAAATTCATCAAAAAAAGCATTTCTAAAATCTATTTTATTATTTTTCATTTAATTCATTTAAGGCCAAATTATACTCTTCTTCCGAGGGTATACCGCTATGCCATTTAATATTTTTCTCCATAAATGAAACGCCTTTTCCTTTAATTGTATTAGCTATTATTACTGTTGGTTTTTTATTTTTTTTTAAAGACTTAAAAGCTTTTAATATTTGATCAAAGTTATGACCATTAATTGAAATGACAGACCATCCACAAGATTTGAATTTTTTAGATAAATTCCCAGAATTTTCATCATCTTGAATATAATCCATTACTGACATCTTGTTTCTATCAACTATAACGATCAAATTATCAAGTTGTAAATTTCCAGCAAACATAACTGCCTCCCATATAGATCCCTCGTCACATTCTGCATCACCCACTAAAGCATAAGTATAAAAATTTTTTTTATCTAGTTTTGCACCCAAAGCAACTCCAGAACCAATTCCTATAACATGGCCCAATGAGCCTGTATTATACTCTGAACCTGGTAACATATGATTTAATTGTTGACCCAAAACACTCCCATTTTTTCCATATGTTTTTAAAACACTATCTTTTATATAACCAATTTCATTCCAGATATTATACATAGCTAAATGTATATGACCTTTACCGATAAATAATCTATCTCTATTTTTCCAATGAGGATTTTTTTTTTTAAAATTTAAAATATTTGCATAATATAAAGCTACTACAATTTCTATCGAAGAAAATGTGCCTCCAAGATGAGATCCTTTTCCTCCAGTTTTTTTTGCTAATTCTAAAACTTTTATACGAAGTTTTTTTGAGATATTTTCTAATTTTTTTTTATTAATTAACATTAAATGGTTCGATAATCTTCTGGTTGTAGTCACAAATCACTTCAATTATTTCTGGCTTACTGTTTTCAAGTATTTTTTTAATTTGATTAGACATTTTATTATAATCTTCAATCAATGAATACTTTAATTCATATGCATGTGCAATTTTCTTAAAATTAAGAACATCATCATCGTCTGTAAATCTACCTCCAGTCATGTCCACTTGTGATTTTCTTATTGATGCATAGCCACCATTATTAATAATAAATAATTTAACATTTAGTTTATGAATAGATAATGTTTTTAGCTCTTGGATATTGAGTTCAATAGAACCATCTCCTGTAATAGCTATAATCTGGTGTTTAGGATTTGATTTAGCAGCACCAATTGCCATAGGAAGAGTAACTCCCATGCTATAAAAAGCTCCTGAAGTAATTTCTCTTTGGTTTTGTTTAATCTTAAGTGCTTGTGAAGCTACGTAATTTGCACTGCCAGCGTCACTAACAAATATTGTATTTCCTTTTGAATTTTCATTTATGCACTCAATAAGAAAATAAGAATTTATAGGATTTTTTAATAATTTATCATTTAATAATGGATATTTAATCTTAATTTTATTGCATTTATCTATCCAAGGTTTGAAATTTTTTATTCTTTGTTTTTGAGAACGCTTTAAAAAATTAATTAAAAAAGATTTTACATCTACGTTTAATTTAATTGATGGTTTAAAATCAGGCTTGTTAATCTCATTTTTATCTATATTTACTATTACTATATTTTTGTTAGCAGATAATTCATAATTATCTCCAGCAAAAGAATGTGTGTAACTAGAACCTATAACAATTATCAGATCAGATTGTTCTAATATCTTATGAGAGGAAACCAAGCCCCTAATTCCTCCCATTCCAAAAAAATAAGGATAATTTTGTTTTAATATATCAATACCCATTCTTGCTGATATTGCTGGGATTTTAAGTTTATTTAATACTTTTTTAAAAATTTCTATAGAATTAGACGATCTAATTGCCTGCCCAAATATAACTACTGGTTTCGATGACTTATTAATAAGTTTTATAATATTTGAAACTTTCAATAAATCTTTTGGTATTTTTTTATTTTGTAATTTTGGTTTATAACCAACTAGCTTTTTTTCATCAATTAAATGCGATTGTACATCAAAAGGAATATCGATCCAAACAGGACCAGGTCTTTTATTAAAAGCATAATAAATTGCTTTTTCTAAAATATATTTAATTTGAGAAGGTCTTTTAATTTGTACAGCAAAATTTGTAATATTTTTAACATTTTCAATTATGTTAAAACCTTGAATACCAAATGATCTAACATTTGGTGATATTTGAGAAGAATGTACTTGACCTGATATTACTAAAACTGGAACTGAGTCTACCCAAGCTTCAGCGACACCTCCAATGGCATTAGTTCCCCCAGGTCCCGTTGTTGCAATAACTACACCTAAATTATTAGACAATTTAGAGTCAGCCGCCGCCATCATAACTGCTGCAGCCTCATGTCTAGCACAAATATAATCCAGACCTTTTTCATGAGCAAAAGCATCGTCCAAATGAATTGATCCTGTTCCAGACAACATAAATACATTTTTTACACCTTTTTTATTTAGAAACTTTGCAAGATATTTTGAAACAGTTATTTTACTCATATTTATCCATTATTTATTTTATTATTAACTTATTATCTTTAGTATTTTTTTTACATACTTCAAAAATAAATTTTCCTACCTGTTTAGCAGTTAAAAATTTAGCATTTTTCATATAGTCTATTTGAAATTTTTTAACTAATTTAGGATTTTCTTTTTTAAGTTTAAACCAATGTTTATGTTCAAGCATAATTGGCCCAGGTAGAATAGCAACAAAATTTATATTTTTGTGCTTCAATTCATTTGAGGCTGTTTTTACATACATGTTTAAAAAGGCTTTTGAGCAGGTATAAGGTGCTGCATTACCAAATTTTTTAAAATCAGGGCCCCCATCAATAGATGAGTAAGAGGAAACATGAATTAATTTTCCTTTAACTTTATTTTTTATCATATTGGGTACAAGTATATTATTTAATTCGATAGCATGGATTGCATTAAAAAAAAGTGATTTTTGCCATAATTTTTTTTCTGACAAAACACTCTTAATACCTAAACCTCCTCCTATACAATGTATAACCACATCAAATGTTTTTTTTTTTAATTTTTTTTTTAATTTTGAGAAGCTATCTTTTTCAAGAATATTACATTTTATAAACGTAATTTTTTTTTTTATTTTTAAATCATAAAAACCTCTTGCTACAACAGTAACATTTAAATTTTCTTTTATCATTTTTTCTACCAAAGATTTTCCCAAGCCTCTGCTTGCACCTGTAACTAATATTTTAGAATTCTTATTAATCATTTTTGTATAGATAATTTTTAAAATAGTATTTTATTAAGATTTTTTATAGAAACACAAGAAACAATTCAATAATCAATTAACATATCAACAATTAAGTGTAAATTTAAATTTTTTAAAATTACTAAAGTTTATCAATAATATTTTTAAGATAATTTTACTTTTTAATGAATTTGAGGTGGAGATATTTTAATCATCTTCAAGCTCATTTTTATATTCTTTAAGCAAGTTCTTAGGCTGTTTTTCCTTAAATAAAACAAAATTTTCACAAACTAAAAGATCCAAATTGGTTCCCATAAAACATCTATAGGCATCTTCAATAGTACAAACTATTGGCTCTCCCCTCACATTAAAAGATGTATTAACCAAAACTGGGCATCCTGTAATTTTTTTAAATTTTTCTAATAGTTTGTAATACCTTGGGTTAGTTTCTTTATGAACTGTTTGAACTCTTGCTGAATAATCAACATGCGTTACAGCTGGAATAGATGATCTTTTTTTTTTTAATTTATTTATTCCAAAAAGTTTTTGATCATCTTTACTCATGGGAACTTGAATATTTTTTTTTACATCAGCAACCAAAAGCATATATGGGCTATCACAATTTAGATCAAACCAATTATTTACTTCTTCTCTTAAAACTGAAGGTGCAAATGGTCTAAAACTTTCTCTAAATTTTACTTTTAAATTTAATTCTTTTTGCATTTTCTCAGATCTAGGATCTGCTATAATGGATCGGGCACCTAGGGCTCTAGGTCCAAATTCCATGCGCCCCTGAAACCAACCGATTGTTTTTTCATTTTTAAGTTCATTGGCTACTGAATCTAATAAATCTTCCTCAGTTAGTTTTTCATAATTTGCACCTAAAGATTTTAATGTTGTCTCAACTTGATTATCATCAAAAGAAGGACCAAGAAAAGAGCCTTTCATATCGTCACTGTTTGTTTCGACATGTCTGCTATTGCCAAGTTCTTGATACCATAAAGCTAAAGCAGAACCTAATGAACCACCGGCATCACCCGCAGCAGGTTGTAGCCAAATATTTTTGAAAATATCTTTCTTTAATACTTTGCCATTTGCTACGCAATTTAAAGCAACACCGCCTGCCATGCATAAATTTTTAATTTTTGTTTCCTTAGATATTGAAGTGGTCAGTTTTAAAACAATGTCTTCTATGACAGCTTGTATAGATGCTGCAATATCCATATGAAATTGGGTTAATAATTCTTTTTTGGGATCTCTAACTTTTTCACCAAATAAATTTGAAAATTTATCATTTGTCATTGTAAGACCTGTAGCATAATTAAAATACCTCATATTTAGTCTAAATGAACCATCTTGCTTCAAATCAATTAATTCTTTTAAAATAAGCTCTTTATATTTTGGGTTGCCATATGGTGCTAGTCCCATCACCTTGTATTCTCCACTATTAACCCTAAAACCAATATAGTAGGTAAATGCAGAATAAAGCAAACCTATAGAATGAGGAAAATGAATTTCTTTTAACATTGTAATTTTATTTTCTTTTCCAATAGCAACAGTTGTGGTTGCCCATTCTCCCACTCCATCTAAAGTTAGGATAACGGCTTCTTTAAAAGGTGAAGGATAAAATGCACTTGCGGCATGGCTGTAGTGATGTTCTGAAAAATGAATTTTATTAATATCTTTAAAATTTTCATCGTGTTGCTTCAATTTATCAAACAAAAACTTTTTCTGAAAAAGCTTTTCCCTAAGCCAAATTGGCATCGACATTGAAAAAGAAGCAAAGCCTTTTGGTGCAAAAGCTAAATACGTTTCAAGAAGTCTTTCAAATTTTAAAAAGGGCTTCTCAAAAAAAACGATGTGATCTATTTTGCTTAATTTTAAATTTGAATAATTTAAAACAAAATCTACAGCATTATAAGGATATCTAGCATCATGTTTTTTTCTTGAGAATCTTTCTTCCTGAGCTGCAGAAATAATTTTACCATCAATGATAAGTGCCGCTGCACTGTCATGATAAAAAGCTGAAATTCCTAAAATTGATGTCACTTAAAAAATTGTATAAATAAATGGAGCTACTGCTGAACCCTGACTAAGAACTATAAGTATTCCAAAAAATGCTAATAAAATAATAATTGGAAACAACCAATATTTCTTTCTTTCTCTTAAAAACTCCCAAAATTCTTTTAGAAAAGCAATCATTAAAACTGTCTTTTCATTGAGCCAATTTTTTTTTCTCTTTTAATCCAATAGGATTGAGTGTTTAAAAATTTTTTTCCCAAAATGTCTTTTCCGATAAAACGCATAAACAAACCAATAGGCGTAACAACAATAAAATAAATTATACCCATAACTAAAGGTGCAACAATTCTGCCAAGAATCTCACCAAGTTTTATCCAAAGTAAATTCAAGGGACTTAGCATTTTAGAATTAAGAAGCCCCAGAAATAGAAAGGTAAATGAAATTATTAAAGACCAAATTCTTAAAGAATGCCCATTAATAATAGGCCAAATTGAAATTAATAAAAAAACTAAAAAAAAGACAATGCCAAAATTTCTGTTTGAACTAACATTTGTCATTAATTATAATTATCTGATATCTTATTAATATAAAATTTTCAATTTTTTATTTAATATTTTAAACTAATTATTATTAACATGCTTTTTAACTTCTTTGGACAATAATTTAGCATACTGGCTATATCCAAATTTACTAAAGTGTGTATCTTTTCCATTACAAGGATGTAAGGGTTGATCTTTAGATAATTTAACAAGTTGAGGTGTAAGATCAATATAATTAACTGGATATTTACTATTATTAAAAAATTTTCTAAAATTTTCTGAGCTTTTGTTTTGGATTAAAAATGTATTTTTAAGTAATTCATCTTTTTTTAACTTTTCATGATAAATTGTGTCAGCTGCAGGCAGGTATGAGAAAAAAACTTTTGTCTCATTAAAATCGATTAAATCAAGCATTTTTTTTATTTGATTAGCTATTTCGGGTAAAGTATTTTCAGAAAATAATTTTTTATCAGGGTTCGCTCTATCAATTTGTATTTTACAACCATGGTCATATTTTAATGTTCCAATAACATTTGTAGATGGAGCTTTGGGCAAAACTTTCATTTTTTCCAATTCGGCCTTGATATTTTGATTCAAGATTTTATCTAATTTAAAAAATTTTGATAAATTATATCTTATTCTGTATGAAGCCAAAGTATATCTTGTTATTGAATAAATTTCGTCATAAAAAGAATATTCTCTATTAATTTTTTCAAAGTTATCATTAAATCCATTCATAGGATAATAGGCTGAATGTGTATATCCCGCTTCAAAATACTTTAGGGCTCTTAATGTATCCTCAACATCATTTTCATAATAGTTTAGTATTATTATTTTAGGATTTGATAACTTTAGATATATTTTTTTAAATCTTTCGTATTGGTGTTTCCAATGATATATCCCTTGTCCGCCCATGCCTATAGAATAAACCTTTCCATTAAAAAAAGATCTCATTGATCTAGAAAAATCAGGAGAATATGTAAAAGAATCTCCGATAAGAAGAACCTCTATTTCTTCATTTGATAAATAATTTTTGGGATTTGAGTATCCAAATTTGTCATTATATTCTTTTTGAGGAACTCCATCCGAAAGAATAGTTGAATACGATCTAGGTTTTGAATAATAAATATATTCATCAAATATATAGCCTATTTCATCATTATTTTTTATAATATACCTTATTTGAGATTTCTGACTTAAGTATTTTTGAAAATTCTTTGTTAGATAGGGTGAAAAATAATAGATTAGATTATCAATTATAAGAAGAAAGAAAAAAAAGAAAAATAAGTTTATTATTATAATTTTAAGTTTGCCCATAAACTAGCTTAACTTATTTAAATAAGTCTTTCTTTAAATTTATGAATTTTATAAATTAGGCTGTCTTTTGCTTTCAAACTATCATTCTTATTAGTGACGAAATAGCGTGGTCATGATAACCGATAAAAAGAAAAATTTTTGTTTTGTATGCTTTAGCCATATAATATACGAAAACGATATATTAATTTTTAGGTTGTTAATTATCAATATCTTTGTATTTCTTACAAAAATTTTTTTCAGTGCATAAATCAAGCCAATTGAGCTATTAGTACTGGTCAGCTGCACGCATTACTGCGCTTCCACATCCAGCCTATCAACGTGGTGGTCTACCACGGCTCTATAGGAAGAAC
>Ga0255755_1001143_pt1 | contig 24805 bp, 19 predicted proteins | sample 011ome_18_FD_179955 | JGI IMG/M metagenome (GOLD analysis project Ga0255755, IMG submission 179955) | Coastal salt marsh microbial communities from the Groves Creek Marsh, Skidaway Island, Georgia - 011501BT metaG (version 2) | ecosystem: Environmental > Aquatic > Marine > Intertidal zone > Salt... | reverse complement strand
TTATGTTCTGATTAGCTTCAATTTTTTCATTAATTGTAATTTTACTATTCTTTTCTGTAACATTTTCTTGAATCACAACAGTATTCAAATTTTCAGGAATCCGACTACCTGTGAAAACTCTTATGGCTTCTCCTTTATAGATTATATTTGAGAATGTTTTTCCAGCAGGCACTTTACCAACTACATTTAACATAGATCCCTTCATGTCATTTCCATCACAATGAATAGCGTAGCCATCCATTGCAGAGATATCATGTGGGGGTGAGTTTTTCATTGCAAAAAGATCTTCTGCGATAATCCTGTGTAATGATTCTGATAGTTTAATCTTTATTGTTTCTTTGTATTGGATATCACTTAAACAAGTATTTATTGCTTCTTCTAAGTTTAATAAACTCATTTTCTTTTAAATATTCCTGATTTTCCACCTGATTTAAAAACAAGTTTTATATCCGTGATTGAGGCTTTCTTATCAACTGATTTTATCATATCATAAATTGTGAGGCATGCCATTGCACAGGATAATAACGCTTCCATTTCGACACCTGTTTTTTCTGTTGTATGACATTCTGAAGTAACAATTATTCTATTATTTGTATCATCAAGATCAAATTCTACTTTTACAAATTCAATATTAATATTGTGACACAAAGGTATTAGATCGGGTGTTTTCTTTGAAGCCATAATACCAGCTATTCTTGCAGTTGCTAGGACATCCCCCTTTTTTAATTTATCATTTTTAACCAATTCCAGAGTTGCTTTTTCAAGACTAATTATACCTGTTGCAATTGCAATTCTTTTGGTTTTTTGTTTACTGCTGATATCGACGATATTAGCATCCCCTTTGCTGTTGATGTGGGAAAAGCTACTCATTGAGCAAGTCTCTAATAGCTTTTTGAATATTATCAGATTTCATTATGCTTTCACCAATTAAAAAACTTTGAACACCATGTTGTTTCAATAAGTTGATATCACTAATATTGAAAATACCACTTTCAGATATTATTATGTGTCCTTTATTAAATTTATCTGCCAATTTTATCGTATTATTAATATCTGTTTTGAATGTATGTAAGTCTCTATTATTTATTCCAATAATTTTAGCATTTAGATTAACAGCTCGGTCAAATTCATTTTCATCATGGACTTCAAAAATACTCTCAAGTCCTATTTTTTCTGCAGTTTCATAAAGTGTTTTTGCTGTAATATCATCAATCATAGCTAAAATAATTAAAATACAGTCTCCCCCTAAATATTTTGTTTCATATACTTGATATGGGTCAAGAAAAAAATCTTTTCTTAGTATTGGTAAGGGGGAGGAATTTCTAACAATTTTAAGGTACTCATTCTTTCCCATAAAAGATGGATAATCAGTCAAAACAGAAATGCAAGTGGCCCCCGATTGCGAGTAATCAATTGCTATCTTTTCTACATCAAAATCTTCTCTAATTATCCCACGAGATGGGCTTGCTTTTTTAATCTCACATATAAGCGGTGTTATGTTAATGGATAATTTTTCTTTAAGTGATGCAGAAAAAGGTCTATGAATATTATTACTGTCTGATGCCATCTTTATCATCTTAGGCAATGGCATTTCTAATTTACATTTGGCAACTTCTTGTCTTTTATACTCAGAAATTTTTTTTAATATGGAGTTCATAGTTATTTGCTTAATTTATTTGTGATTTCTTTTAATTCATTAACTTTTTTGAGTGCCGCTTTTGAGTCAATAGCTACTGATGCCATATTAATACCTTCATCTATATCATGACAATTACCGGATATAAGAATTGCAGCAGCTGAATTAATTAGAATAATATCTCTGTATGCATTTAGTTCGCCATTTAATACCTTGAATAATTCTTTAGCGTTATATTTTGCGTCTTTTCCGATGATTTTACTGATTGGAGCTGAGGTTATTGAATGATTATTCGGATCAATTACATCCTCAATGATTCTGTTATTATGTAATTTTACAACGTCTGTTTTATCTGATATGGATATTTCATCTAATCCATCGTTACTATGTAAAAGCCATGAATTATTAGAGCCTAAGTTCTTGAGTACTTGAGACATTGGTAGTAAAAGTTTCTTATCATATGCGCCTATTAGATGATTTTTGACATTTGCTGGATTACATAATGGACCTAAAATATTAAAAATTGTTCTAGTTTTTAATTGAGATCTCGCTTCAGCCACGTGTTTAAAACTGCTATGATACAATGGCGCAAACATAAAGCAAATATCAATATCATTTAGACATTTGATAGCAGAATCAGTGCTAATATTAATGTTCACTCCTAATTCTGTAAGAATATCGGATGCACCTGAGAGAGATGATACGGATCTATTTCCATGTTTGGCAACTTTGATACCTATACTTGCGACTACTATTGCGGATGCTGTTGAGATATTTAGGGTGTTAAGACCATCTCCGCCTGTTCCCACAATGTCAATGGTATCATCTGGCGCTTCAATGCGAACCATTTTTTCTCTAATTGCCATAACAGCTCCAGTGATTTCATCAGTGGTTTCACCCTTCACCTTAAGTGCTGTCAATAACTTAATTATTTCATTAGTGTTAATATTCCCAGACATTATATCAAGAAAAAGCAAATAACTATCTCTAGTGTCTAGATTAAGCCCTAAAGATAATTTCTCAATGTATTCAGTATTTTTAAGCATTATTGTTTATTCATATGTTTAGAAAATTCTCAAAAATTTGAATCCCATTAGGGGTTTCAATGCTTTCTGGATGAAACTGTATACCATAAGTTGGGCTAGTCTTATGTGAAACTGACATAATATAATTATCATTTTTAGATCGCGCGTCTATTTTTAGGTCACTCACTAAGCTCTCTTCTTCAATGATGAGTGAGTGATATCTTGTTGCCATGAATTCTGGATCAATTTTTTTAAAAATAGGGCTATGTGTGTGTTCAATTAGATCAGTTTTACCATGCATTAAGTTTTTGGCTTTTGTGATTTTAGATCCAAAAGCCTGCCCAATGGCTTGATGACCCAAACATATTCCTAAAATAGGTATCTTATCATGATAATTTTGGATAATTTCAACGGATACACCAGCTTCATCAGGTGTACAAGGTCCTGGAGATACAATGATATGTGAAATGGATGATTTTATTTCGTCAATGTCAATTCTGTCATTCCTATACACTTCCATTTGGAAACCTAAAGAACCAACATATTGTACAATGTTATAAGTAAAGCTGTCATAGTTATCGATAATTAAAATCATTTTTAAATCTTGCTATTGTTTATGTTAAGTGCATCTTGAGCTGCATTAAATAGAGCTTTTGCTTTGGATCTGCATTCTTCATACTCATTTTCTGGTATGGAGTCCGCAACAATTCCTGCACCAGCTTGAACATGCATCACTCCATTTTTTATCACTGCGGTCCTCAATGTAATGCAGTTATCCATATCTCCTGTTGCTGAAAAATAACCGACGCAGCCTGCGTATATACCGCGTTTTTCTTTTTCAAGTTCATCAATAATCTGCATTGCACGTATTTTAGGAGCACCAGAAACAGTACCAGCTGGAAATCCTGCCTTAAGAACATCTACAATGTTATATTTTTTATCGAGTTTACCGACTACATTTGACACTATGTGCATAACATGGCTATATAATTCAACAAAAAATTTATTTGTAACTTTCACTGATCCAAATTCTGATACTTTTCCGACATCATTTCTTCCTAAATCAAGCAACATTAGATGTTCGGCTAATTCTTTTGGATCATTAAGAAGGGACGTCTTGTAATTGTTATCTTCTTCATCATTAATGCCTCTAGGTCTTGTACCTGCTATAGGTCTAACGGTAACCTCACCATCAAGCATTCGAATTAAAATTTCAGGGCTGGATCCAACTACGGAAAAATGATCAAAATTTAGATAAAAAAGAAATGGCGAAGGATTTATTCGCCTCAATGAACGATAAAGTTCAAATGCTGGTAGTTCAAAAATACAGGAAAACTTTTGACTTAATACTACTTGAAATATATCACCCTCGTAAATGTAGTTTTTTGCTGTTTCTACCATTTTAAGGTATTCAGATTTAGTTGTGTTGGACTCAATCTTTATTTCATTTTGGTTGCTATTAATTGTGGTATCTGTTAATGGCTCTCTTATCAATTGTAAAATTGAGTCTATGTCATTTTCTGATTGAAGTTTTGCTTGTGAGAAATCAACGTCTTCCTTGTATCGCAATGTAGAAACTATTGACAACTCATCCTTCAGATTATCAAATACAATTATTAAGGATGGTCTCATCAATAACGAGTCTGGAAAATCATTTTCAGAAAATAGTTCTTCTGATATGTTCTCTATTAATCTTACATTATCATAGCCAATATATCCAAAAATACCTGCGCTCATTCTGGGTAAAGTTTTAGGCAAATCTATAAGGGAATCATTCAATAATTTATTTAATGACTCAAATGGAGTTTCTTTTGTTAGAATAAAATTACCTATTTCAGACTGCTTTATAAATGATTTATCGGATTCTGATTTCCACCACAAGTCAGGTTTTAGTCCTATAATGGAATGACGACCTCTTTTTGTACCTCCTTCAACAGATTCTAGCAAAAAAGTGTTTGCATGATCTTTAAGCCTCATCATGATCGATACAGGCGTTATTGTATCTGAGATTATTGTCTTCCAAATAACCTGTGAGTTTTTCCTATTATATATTTTTTCAGATGGATTCATCTGTATTTACTGATTTTGTGAGTTAAATAGTCTATCTATATTTCCTTGGTATAGTGAAACATTATAAGTATCTTCTAGTGATGATAAAAATTGCTCAAACAGATCACTTCTTATTTGATAATCAAGCCCTTCAACTTGTGCATTATCTCTTGAAAATGCATTATTATTACTCGGAATTATCTCTACAACTTTACCAATTAAAATTTCGTCAGGTGATTTTCCAATAATTGTTTCGTTCATATCTGAACTTAATATCCTATCATTAAAATCTTGGCTAAACTCCACAATAGGTTTGTTTCTACTGAATGGTTCTGATTTTTTTATTTCAATATTTAGTGATTCACTTATTTCTTGAGATAAACTATTATTAATTAGAGCATCTTCAATCTCTGCTATAATTTCTTGTTCTTTTTTATCTAGTCTCTGATTAATCATATCTGATGTAACTAAATCACGTACATCTTTGAAAGATCTAATATATGGTTCATTTATTGCATTTAATTTTATCCAAATATAACTATCCTCGGTTTCTACTACCTCTATAAAATCTCCTATATCTGAATTAAATAATTTTTCTAGCAATTGATCATTTTGTGTAATGCTGATGTCATTGTTATCGAAGTCTTTACCGTTTATATCAATCTTTGAAAAGTTGGTGAGGTTAATTTTGTTTTTATCTGCAATTTCCTGGATATTCATGCCAGAAAGGAGGTCATCTTCAATTGAAAAGAATATATCATCCATGAGACTTTGGGCTGATTCAAGTTTAATCTCTTCTTCAATTGTTGAGACCAACTCGCTTAGAGGCGGAGTATAACCTTCATATATTTCATCAATATAAACAATTGATAAACCGAGCAATCCATCAATTGGATCACTGAATGTTTTAGCATCAATTTTAAATGCTATTTCAGCGAGATCAGAGTCTAAAATGTCACCTTTCCGGATGGTTCCAAGGTAATCATCACTTCTGGATAAATTATACAAGTCAAGAAGTACCTCAAAGCTCATATTTTTAGATTGCACTAAAAATTCTTCTGCTGTTATTAAATCATCAAAAAAGAATTGATAAACATCTCTCGTTTCTTCAACTTTGAAGCTGTCAATGTTTTCACTGTAATAATCTTGAATTTCTCTTTGTGATACTAAAATATTATTTTTCAAACTATCAGTATTTAGGATTAGTGCTTCAAAATCTCTTGTCTCAGATTTTCTGTAACCATTTTTAAACTTATCATAAAATTCCAATAGTTCTCTCTCAGATGGTGTTTTTACGATTATATTTTTTTTTGGTATTTTAATGTAATTTATTACTTTTTCTGTGGAGTTATAATCGTTTATAATATTGAGTAATGTGTTAGGTATATGGTTTTTGTTGGCAATTAAACTGTACAACTGATTTTGTTTGTTAGCGTTCAGTTCACTGATTAAAAAACTCTCTTCAGAGAAACCAGAAAATGATAACAATTGCCTATATTTTGCTTTATTAAAAACTCCATCAGATTTGAATGCATCATCATTAACAATTTTTTGTGCAACGAATTCTTCTGGTATATTGATCCCATATTTATTTAGTTCGATTTGTAAAATCATTTTACGTATCAAATTTTCAATTGCTATTTTATCAATGCCTAGTGACATAGACTCATTGAATGAGATTTGTTTATTTAATTGTGAGCTAATCGCTGATAATTGATAATTATATTCGTTTACCAATTCATCAAGGCTTACCTCATTCCCATCAATCTCCATTGCAACAGAATTTTTGTAGTTTCCAAAAATATCTTGAATTCCCCAGACTGCAAAACTTAGAATTAATATACCAATTAATAATTTTACAAATGGTCCTGCAACCGATTTTCTTAATGTATTTAACATTTTTAATTACTCACAATCATTCCGTATTTGTTCATGTCCGTAATATAAGGTAATATGTATAAAATTTCTATTATTTTATTGTGAACATTATAGCCATGTTTATAAAACAAGATAGGGGCATAAAATGACTTTTAATACAGATTTACCAATTATTGCAGGTAATTGGAAGATGAATGGACTAAATGAATCAAAAAAAGAGATAGGCAGCTTATTAAAAAAAATCACCAATATAAGTAAATCGAATGTAATTTTATTTCCGCCATTCACAATAATAGAAACTTTTGCAAAATTAACTGAGAATTCAGGAATATTTATTGGTGCCCAAGATTGTCATCATGAAGATTATGGTGCTTACACAAGCGCTATTTCTGCTTCCATGATTAGTGACGTCAATGCAAAATTTGTAATTGTTGGCCACTCCGAAACAAGGACGGCTAATAATTATACAAATAAAATAATTAGACTAAAAGCCGAGGCAGCTCATAGGAACAATCTTATTCCCATTGTATGTGTTGGTGAAAGTGATCTTCATAGGAAAAGCGGTGATCAATTTAATTTCGTAAAGGCTCAACTTGAGGAATCACTGCCGCAAAGTGCAACAAGAGATAATACAATTATTGCTTATGAACCAATTTGGGCTATAGGAACAGGTAATACAGCTGCAACAAAGGATATTGTTGAGATGGTTAATTGTATATTTTCTAAATTAAATTCCATGAAATCAAATAAAAAAGATATTCCGAGATGTTTGTATGGTGGTTCTGTGAATCCTTCCAACTCTAGAGATATCTTAAGTATAGCAAATATTGGAGGACTCCTCGTTGGAGGTGCGTCATTAGACTCTTCACAATTTTCAGAAATTATTAATTTAATCTAATTTAGTTTTAAATATTGTTTATTTATTATATTTATAGTAATTAATACCAATACGAGGTATTTATGAGTTCATTAATTTTATTATTTCATCTTGCAATAGCAATCGTACTAATCGGTGCTATTCTTCTCCAGAGATCAGAAGGAGGAGCTTTAGGTATTGGCGGCGGTGGCGGATCAGGAGGAGGGCTCTCTGGGTTCCTCAAGGGACGTGGTCAGGCTAGTGGATTAGTGAGGATTACAATAATATTAGGAGTCATTTTTTTTATTACTTCACTAAGTCTTTCAATTATAAACTCATACAACTCGCAGTCTATTATTGATCGTGTAACTGAAGATCTTGACCCAAAAGATTTGATTAATACTGAGGACAAATCTGATATTAGTGTTCCGATCCTTAATTAATCGCATTTTCTTTTGATATTTTAATTTAGGATTTTACATCTTAAGTATTTTTGTTAAATTATAATTCCATGGCACGTTTTATTTTCATAACAGGTGGTGTGGTATCTTCATTAGGAAAAGGTCTTTCTTCGGCATCACTTGGTGCACTCCTTCAGTCACATGGTTATACAGTTCGATTGAGAAAACTTGATCCTTACTTAAATGTCGATCCTGGAACAATGAATCCCATTCAGCATGGCGAGGTTTTTGTTACTGATGATGGAGCTGAAACTGATCTAGACCTTGGCCATTATGAGAGATTTACTGGTGTTTCAGCAAGTAAATATGATAATATAACCAGTGGTAGAATATATCAAAATATTATCCAAAAAGAGAGAAGAGGAGACTATCTCGGTGGAACAGTGCAGGTTATCCCGCACGTTACGGATGCAATCAAAGATTTTGTTTTAGATCATTCGGATGATGTAGATTTTTTGTTATGTGAAATTGGTGGTACTGTAGGAGATATTGAAGCATTGCCATTTTTTGAAGCAATAAGACAACTTAGGAATGAGTTGGGGCATGAGAATTGTATATTTATTCACCTAACATTACTCCCATTCATAGCTGCAGCTGGTGAATTAAAGACAAAACCTACTCAACATTCAGTCAAAGAGCTTACCTCAATTGGTATCCAACCTGATATAATTGTCTTAAGGTGTGACAGGGAGATACCTGAAGATGAAAGAAAAAAAATATCATCCTTTTGCAACGTTCCGTTTAGTAGGATTATTCCAGCTGTAGATGTTAAAAATATTTATGATGTTCCAATGAATCTTCACAAAAACGGTTTTGATTTCGAAGTGTTAAAATTATTTAATATTAACAGGAAAACCAAACCAGATCTTAGTAGATGGATACAAATATCTAAAAATGCAAATTCAATTGAAAATAATGTTAACATTACTATTGTAGGTAAATATGTTCAACTCAAGGATGCCTATAAATCTCTTGATGAGGCACTATATCATGCAGGGTTAATAAATAAGATTAAAGTGAATATAGACTGGCTAGACTCTGAAATATTAGAAAATACACATATCTTGGATCATTTAAATAATACAGACGCTATTTTAGTACCAGGTGGCTTTGGACAAAGAGGCAGTGAGGGTAAAATAAAAGCTATAAATTTTGCACGCGAAAGAAAAATCCCCTATCTTGGTATTTGTTTTGGCATGCAAATGGCAATAATTGAACTATCAAGATCATTGCTAGGATTGGAAAATGCAAGCACAACCGAATTTGGTGCTACTGAGCATCCCGTTGTTGATTTGATGACGGAATGGAAAAAAGGGAAGTCCGTTGAAAAAAGAGATGAAAATACCGATCTTGGAGGTACTATGCGATTAGGTGCTTATGATGCGGTGCTATCTGAAGGTTCAAAAGTTGCCTCAATTTATAATATGAATAAAATAAGCGAACGCCATCGACATCGTTGGGAAGCAAATATTTTTTATAAAGAAAGCCTAGAGAAAAAAGGTGTATTGTTTTCAGGGATGTCACCTGATGGAAAATTACCAGAAATCATAGAACTATTGGATCATCCATGGTTTGTTGCTGTACAGTTTCATCCAGAATTAAAATCTAGACCTTTTGACCCACATCCATTATTTGTGTCTTATGTTTTAGCTGCTCTTGAAAAAAGTAGATTGGTATAAGGGAACTTTTAATGCATGATATTCAATTTATAAGAGATGATCCCAATGGATTTCTTGAGCAAATTAAAACAAGAGGGGTAACTCTAGATGTAGATATTCTGCTTGATCTGGATATCTCAAAAAGAGCTAAAATGTCACTTCTTCAAGAGTCTCAGAATGAGAGAAGAGTATTATCAGAAGAAATTGGTAAATTAAAATCCACAGGCGATAACGATCAAGCAGATAAAAATATAAAAAAAGTTCATTCACTGAAAGAAAAAATTTCCAATCTTGAAGATGAAATCCATTATCTTGATAAGAAGCTTAATTCAATTCTTATGAGTATACCGAATCTTCCTAGTATGGATGTACCTATTGGAAAAGACGAAAGTAATAATCTGGAGGTTGTTGAAAAAAGATACAGGCAGGATTTAATTACAAATAAAGCAGAACACTTTGAGATTAGTGGTATTGAAAATTTAATGGATTTTCAAACGGCAGCTAAAGTATCTGGGGCTAGGTTTGTCTATTTGAAAGGTCAACTTGCAAATTTAGAGAGAGCTCTAGGGCAATTTATGTTAGATACTCACGTGACAGAAAATGGTTATACGGAAATCTCACCACCTATTATCGTAAATAATAATTCAATGGTTGGCACAGCTCAATTGCCAAAATTTGAGGAGGACCAATTCCAAGTAATAACTCATGGCTATGATAATAATCACGATGATAACAAAAAATGGCTAATTCCTACGGCAGAGGTTCCACTTACAAATATTATAAGAGAGTCTATTTTAGAAAAAAAAGATCTACCGCTAAGGTTTGTTGCATTAACTCAATGTTTTAGGGCTGAAGCTGGTGCAGCAGGGCGTGATACAAGAGGAATGATAAGACAGCATCAATTTCAAAAGGTTGAATTAGTCTCCGTTACTGAACCAGAGTTATCAGAGGGGGAGCATGAGAGAATGTTATCTTGCGCTGAGCTTGTTCTAAAGAAATTAGATATTCCATACAGAGTTATGATTTTGTCAACGGGCGACATGGGTTTCTCGGCAAAAAAAACATATGACATTGAGGTTTGGATGCCAGGTCAAGGCACTTATAGAGAAATATCAAGTATATCCAATTGCGGAGATTTTCAGGCAAGAAGAATGATGGCTAGATATAAGCAAGATCAAAAAAATACTCGTTATCTACATACTTTAAATGGCTCTGGTGTGGCTGTTGGAAGGGCTCTAATAGCAATCCTTGAGAACTATCAAATTGATGGGGGTATTGAAGTACCGTCTGTATTAAGAAAATATATGAATAATATTAAGAAAATTGAGATTAGCTAAACACATGAAAGATTTAAAAATCCTAATAACTAATGATGATGGAATTAATGCACCTGGTATCGCAATGCTTGCTGAAGTAGCAAAGATAATATCCGATGATATAACAATAATTGCTCCTGAAAGGGAGCAAAGTGGGCGATCCCAGGCAATGTCATTATCAGATATTATCCGCTTAAGAGAGTTAGGAAAAAATACCTACTCAATATCTGGTACGCCAACAGATTGTGTTATGTTGGCAATAAAACAACTTATGAGGGATAATCTTCCAGACCTGATACTTTCCGGAGTAAATAGAGGTCAAAATTTGGCAGATGACGTTAACTATTCGGGCACAATAGGAGCTGCTATGGAAGGTGCAATTCACAATATTAAGTCTATCGCTTTTAGTCAGGTGTTTAATATTCATAATATTGGTAAAGATGCATTTCAGGCAACTCAAATGAATTTAATGCGTATTCTTAGATTATTGATTGAGCTAGATTACCCAAAAAATATTGTTATGAATGTAAATTTTCCTGATGTCTTTTCCGAAAACCTTGATCATTTTTTTACTAAACAAGGCAAAAGGGAAGTACCGGCTCACATTATGGAAGAAAGGATTGACCCTAGAGGGCAAAAATATTACTGGATAGGTTTTAAAAGGGCTAAAGGTGGTATTCTTCCTGGAACTGATCTTGATTGCATAAATAAAGGTAATATTTCCATAACACCTGTTGGTTCAAATAGAACTGACCATAATTACCTTAAAACTGTTGTTTAATTAAAAATTGAAATATAATATTAACTAATTTTTATTAATTTATATCTTATAAAATTTAAGATATGTCAGTATTTATTAATAAAAATTTTCTCTTTACTTTTGTTCTACTGTTATCATGTTTCTCATTGGTTTCATGTAGCTCAAATATTCAAAGATTTGGTGCTACCAACCAAATTCCAGTTTTACCTGCCGATACAGCAAACGCAAGTAATAGTTATGTTGGTAATTATTGGATAGTTAAAGATGGTGATACAATAGAATTTATCGCCTCAGAGACTGGAGTTAATGTTAATGACATTATTTACTATAATTCACTCAAAAGACCATTTATTCTTAATCGTGGTGATAGACTTTTTATTGCAAAAAGAAATGAAATTAACGTAGTGCAAACTACTGAAGTTATTAATGAAAACAATAAAGACTCTAAAAATGTTAATATCAGTCCTTACATTGTCAAATCTGGCGATACACTTAGTGCGATAGCCAGCAAATACAACATTAGTGTTTCAAAAATCATTGAAATTAATAATATAAATGATCCTTCAATGATCAGTATAGGTCAAGAAATTATAGTTAACCCGACAACTGAAACTATAAACTCAGAAACTGCAAACTTAATTAACGATAACACTAATTTAGTTAAGAAAATCCAAGATAATAATAGTCCAGAAAATGAAATTATAAAAAATCCAGTTTTCAGATGGCCAATTTACGGAAGGGTTGTAAGTAATTTCGGTGATGAAACTTATGGTAGGATAAATAATGGCATATATATTTCTGCACCTTTAGGAGCTGAGGTTAGTTCTTCTGAATCTGGGGTAGTAACTTTTGTTGGAAATGACGATTATTTTGGAGAAATAATAATTATTAAGCATATAAACAATTGGGTATCATCTTACGCACATTTGGATATGATTGATGTCTCAATTGGGGACAAAATAACGAAGGGTGAAGTGATTGGTTCAGTCGGTGCAACTGGTGTTATAGAAAGTCCGTTACTTTATTTCGAACTTCGAAGAGGTACTATTGTTCAAAATCCTTCTGACATTCTTAATTAGTATATATTAATTTTATATTTGGCAGCTAAGTCAGTAATGAATTGCCATGCAACTCTACCTGATCTTGATCCTCTTCCTGCAGCCCATGCAATTGCACCAGCTACCAATTCATCTTCTTTTGCAGGGATCTTATAATGTTGTGCATATGCTAGAATCATAGATATAAATTGTTCTTGAGAGCAATTATGAAAACCTATCCAAAGACCAAATCTATCTGAGAGCGATACCTTTTCTTCAATAGATTCTGAAGGGTTAATGGCTGTTGATGTTTCATTTTCAATCATTTCCCTTGCCATTAAGTGCCTTCTATTTGAAGTAGCATAAAAAATAACGTTTTTTGGTCTGCCTTCAATACCACCCTCTAGTGCTGTCTTGAGTGACTTATAAGTTGTGTCGTCATTGTCAAAGGATAAATCATCACAAAAAACAATAAAATTTTCTTTAGTACTTTTTTTGAGCTCATTTAATATATCTGGCAGATCTTTTATATCTTCACGGTGGATCTCAATTAAGATTAGTTTGTTTTTTGAAATAGAAGATATTTTTGCGTGTACACCCTTGACCAAGGAACTTTTTCCCATACCACGACTGCCCCATAACAATGCATTGTTTGCGGGAAGTGATTTGGAGAAGTTGTTTGTGTTTTCAAATAATAAGTCTATATTTTTATCTATGCCTTTTAATAATTCAAGCGGTATTGCATTTACATTTTTAACTGGCTTAAAACTTTTGTCCTCGGATCTCCACATAAATGCATTTGCTACATTCCAATCAACAACCTGTTGAGTTCTTGAAAAGTGACTGTCCAATATTTCTCTGATTTTAGTTAATTCACTAACTAATTTGTCATTATTTTTTGTCATCATGGATAATTATATTTAAAAATTGTTTATTAACCTATATATATTATAAAGAAAATAATTGAAATAATTTTTCAATCTATTTGCACTTTTTAGATTAAACGAGAGTAATACAATGATTTCAACAGCTTATGCAGCAACAAACACAGGTGGTGGAGATGTCTTTCTTCAACTACTTCCATTCATACTGATTTTCTTTATCATCTATTTTTTGATACTTAGACCGCAACAAAAGCGAGTGAAAGCACATAAAGAGATGATTGATAACCTTAAAAAAGGAGATAACGTAATTACTCAAGGTGGTTTAATTGGAAAGGTTACAAAAGTGGTCAATGAACAAGAGTTAGAAATTCAAATATCTGATGATGTAAAAGTTAAAGTCATAAAGGGTATGATATCTGATTTAAAGAAATAGTCCTTATATAATCTTAATTTTGTTATGTTATATTTTTCAAAATTTAAAGTATTATCTATATTATTTGTTTGCTTATTTGGCTTGTTTTTCTCACTACCAAATTTTCTATCAAATTCACAAGTTAATAAATTACCAAGTTTTTTCCCATCTAAACAAGTAAACCTTGGATTGGATTTAAGAGGTGGTTCACACTTACTTATAGAAGTGGAGTCATCTGTTCTTGTTGGTGAAAGAATAGATGATTTATACAATGACCTAAGATCTGATTTTAGAACAAATAATATAAGTATTAAAAGCATTGATATTTCAAAAAATGAGATTTTTATTGAGTCTGATAAAAATACTAATATCAATGGTTTAGAGGATATTATTAATAGATTATCACAAGATATAACAAGTCAATTTGCAACAATAAAATCACAAGAAGAGATTGATCTCCTTAAAATATCAGATAACAAATATAGGCTAAAATTATCTGAAGTTGCTGTCGAGTCACTTAGAAAAAGAGCTGTTGACCAATCAATTGAGATTTTAAGACGAAGAATTGATGAACTTGGAACTAAAGAACCAACAATCCAAAGACAGGGTAAAAGCCGTATAATTATTCAAGTTCCTGGTCTGGATGATCCTAATAGATTAAAGGATCTATTGGGTACAACAGCAAAGCTTACATTTCACCTAATGGATCCAAGATCAAATATTGATGATGTATCTCGTTCATCTATTATATTATATTCTCGAGACAATAATGATCTTCCCTACATAGTTGAGAAACGTTCTATAATTAGCGGTGAAAATTTGATTGATGCACAGCCAGGTTTTGATCCCCAAACTAATCAACCAATTGTAAATTTTAGATTTGATAGCCAAGGTGCTAGAAAGTTTGGAAAAGTTACAAGTGATAATGTTGGCAAACCTTTTGCTATAGTACTTGATAGTGAAGTGATTTCGGCACCAATAATAAATGAACCAATTCTTGGTGGATCTGGAATGATCTCTGGTGGTTTTTCAGTTCAAGAAGCAAACGATTTATCCATACTGCTTAGATCTGGAGCTTTACCTGCTCCATTGATAATACTCGAAGAAAGAACTGTAGGGCCAGGATTAGGGGCTGACTCTGTAAAGGCAGGGCAAATTGCTTCATTGCTTGGTTTGGTTTTCGTTATGATTTATATGTTTTTGTCTTATGGTCGATTTGGTCTTTATTCAAATATCTCATTAATAATCAATCTAATGCTTATCTTAGCAGTATTATCTACATTACAAGCTACACTAACACTACCTGGCATTGCTGGGATAATTTTAACCATAGGTATGGCGGTTGATGCTAATGTGTTAATATTCGAACGCATCAGAGAAGAGTTAGCAAACGGTAAATCTGTAATTAATTCTATAGATAATGGCTATAAAAGAGCTCTCACGACAATTCTTGATGCGAACATAACCACATTTATAGCTGCAATTATATTATTCCAATTAGGATCTGGGCCTATAAAAGGTTTTTCTGTTACTCTGGCAATTGGCATTGTGACATCTGTATTTACAGCTTTCACTCTAACAAGATTTATAGTTGCTAGATGGATCAGGAAATCAAATCCAAAAATAATATATATATGAGAAGTTTATTATGTTAAAGCCAATAAAATTCATCAAATTTGATACACACATAAATTTCTTATCAAAGATAGCTACATTTTTAACCATTTCAATCATGCTTGTTATTTTATCCATAGGGACAATTTTTTTTAAGGGGTTGAACTTTGGAATCGATTTTAATGGAGGGACAATAATTGAAGTGCAAAAGATTATTGGTAATGCAGATGTGTCAGAAATGCGTGAGCGTTTATCCAGTCTAGATATTGGAAATACTCAATTACAAGAATTCGGAAAAGAAACTGATTTGCTAATCAGAGTTGAACAAAACAGTGATCAGGAGGGTAGCCAACAAGCTATCATAAAAAAAATTACTGAAACTATTCAATCTGATTATGAGATAAGAAGAATTGAAGTTGTTGGTCCAAAAGTTTCAGGTGAATTGATCCAAAAAGGTATAACAGCAGTCATAGCATCAATTGTATGTGTGCTTATTTATATTTGGTTCAGATTTGAGTGGCAATTTGGAGTAGGTGCTATAGTTGCCCTAATTCATGACATTATTATAACAATTGGGGTGTTCTCTCTGTTTCAACTTGAATTTAATTTATCGATAATAGCAGCACTTCTAACAATTGTTGGGTATTCATTAAATGATACTGTTGTTATTTATGATAGAATTAGGGAAGAGCTTCGAAAGTATAAGAAGATGCCTATATTAGAGCTTATAAACCAAGCACTTAACCAAACTTTATCAAGAACACTGATGACATCAATAACAACACTAATTGCGTTACTCTCATTGTATTTGTTTGGTGGTGAAGTTATAAGAGGTTTTACCTTTGCCATGATTTGGGGTGTGTTAATTGGAACGTATTCATCAATATTTATTGCCTCACCTGTTCTTATAAAATTGAAAGTAAAAAGAGACTGGTCTAAACAGGATCAATAATTTTATTTGAGTTCAAAAACTTTTAATCCAGATCTTAATATCTTCAAGTGCTCTATTTGATAACCTCTCTTTTTTTTGTAAATCACGTATTTTTTTTGGTAATTTTCTTAGGTCTCTTATATCTATTTGATCAAATAAACCAAAATTTATATTCATTGGCTGAAAGTTTTTAATTCCATCTTTTCTTGTTATATACGATATTAAACTTCCTATTGCAGATGTTGCTGGTGGACCATTCTGAGGTTTCCCCTTGATTTTATTGTACATCATTAAAGCGGCAACCAGTCCAATTGATGTTGATTCCACATAGCCCTCGACACCTGTGATTTGCCCAGCAAATTTAATTCTATCATCTGATAAAAGGCTTAGGTCATTGTTCAATAATAATGGACTATTTATGTATGTATTTCTATGAATCCCACCTAATCTTGCAAATTTAGCGTCTCTAAGACCTGGTATTTTCCTAAAAATTTCAGTTTGGTAGCTATATTTTATCTTTGTTTGGAACCCTACCATATTATATAAATTACCTTTAGCATCATCCTGTCTTAACTGGACTACTGCATATGGTTCTTCTCCATTTGCATGTATGTTATTTAATCCAAATGGTTTCATAGGTCCGTGTCTTAAAGTTTGGGGTCCGCTTACAGCCATTATTTCTATTGGCAAACAAGAGTCAAAATATGGAGTATCTTTTTCCCAATCATTAAAACTATTTTTTTCAGCATCAATCAAATCATTAATAAATATATTATATTGATCTTCCGTAAGGGGACAATTGATGTAATCATTCTCAGATCCCGTCGGGCCAATTTTATTATATCTAGATTGAAACCAAGCCTCAGACATATCAATACTATCTGTGTAAATGATTGGAGCTATTGCATCAAAAAAATATAGAGAATCTTGAGAGTTTTTTTTTAGTATAAAACTTGATAATTTCTCTGATGTTAATGGACCAGTTGCAATTATGACATTTTCCCAATCATTAGGAATGGACTCCACTTCTTTGTTGAATATTTTGATATTTTTATGATCTCTTATCTTTTGTGTTACTTCATACGAAAATAAATTTCTGTCAACAGCAAGAGCTGAACCAGCAGGTACCTGATGAGTATCAGCTGCATGCATTATTAAAGAATTTGCAATTCTTAATTCCTCATGAAGAATTCCAACTGCATTAGTTAACTTTTCATCTGACCTAAATGAATTTGAGCAGACTAATTCAGCAAAATTAGCTGTCTTATGTGCCTGAGTGGTTGCTGTGGGTCTCATTTCATGGAGATTTACACGGATATCTCTTTCTGCTAATTGCCAAGCAGCTTCTGAACCAGCCAAACCCGCGCCAATAATATTTACTTCACTCATAATACCGTTAATTATTTGTTATTCTAATCTTTATATATTATTTAATTAATATGAGAAAAAACTTTTTAATATTTTGGGTTCTTTTATTTCCCTTATCTTTGGTCTCTTGTACAACAAGTTACTCACCTATGAATAGTAAATACCCTTCTTTAGAAGATTATTTGAAAGATATGGATTTAATTCTGGCTGAAAATCAGGACGTTGTTGTTTGTTCGGGATATAATTGTAATTTTACAACGCAAATTGAATTTGAAGCTGACGATATTGAATATATAAAATCAATATTTGCTAAAAGGGACTCAAGGTCATCATATCAAGAGAGGCAAATGATAGCTTCTGCTATCGCTACAATGGAAACTATTACCGGCGAAATTGTTGGTACGAAAGATGACAAAGGTGGTGTTTTGGAAAATCAACATATTGGTGACAAAACCAAACAAGATTGTGTTGATGAGTCAGCTACAACCACTTCCTATTTGAATTTCTTAATTGAGCATGAGTTGATTTTTCTACATGAAATAGTTGTACCTCAATCAAGAGGAGCATTGATTGATGGAAGGTGGCCACATTTTAGTGCTACAATAAGAGATAAGACTACAAAAAAACAATACGTTGTTGACTCATGGTTTAGAGATAATGGTAAACCACCAGTTATAATGGAATTACAAGATTGGGTGTTTGATTGGAGAAGGGCTAATCGAGTTATAAACGACCAACTTAATTGATTAAGATCTCTTTCAGATACTTGCCTGTATAGCTTTTTGTATTTTTGGAAACCTTTTCAGGTGTTCCTGTTGCAACGATCGTGCCACCAGCATTTCCACCTTCAGGTCCCATATCTATTATCCAATCAGCACTTTTAATAACATCAAGGTTATGCTCTATAACCAGAACACTATTCCCCTTATCAACCAGATCATTTAGAATAGTTATTAATTTTGCTACATCATGAAAGTGTAGACCTGTAGTAGGTTCATCGAGAATATACAATGTATTACCTTTTGGTTTTCTTGATAGTTCTTTTGATAATTTGATCCTTTGTGCTTCACCACCGGAGATGGTTGTAGCGGATTGACCGATTTTAATGTAATCAAGACCAACAGCATCCAACATAACCAGTTTATCTCTTATTGATGGAATTGCCTTGAAGAAATGCAATGCTTCAAAAACTGTCATATCTAAAATATCTGATATATTTTTGTCCTTGTATCTTACTTCTAGTGTTTCTCTATTATATCTTTTTCCATTACATGAGTCACAGGTAACATAAACGTCGGAAAGGAAATGCATTTCAACTTTTATTAGTCCATCGCCTTCACAGTTCTCACATCTTCCTCCTTTCACATTAAATGAAAATCTCCCTGGTTTATATCCGCGCGATTTTGACTCTGGAAGATTTGCAAACCATTCACGAATTGGTGTAAATGTTCCTGTATAAGTTACGGGATTAGATCTCGGAGTTCTTCCAATAGGTGATTGATCTATTTCAATAATCTTATCAACATTTTCATGTCCCTTTATTTCTTTAAAATTATCGTTTGAAAATGGAGATCTTGATAATTTATCATCTAAACATTTGAATAAAATATTATTAACTAGAGTAGATTTTCCTGATCCAGACACACCGGTTACACATAATAAATTGCCAAGTGGAAATTCAACATTAATATTATTAATATTATTCTCAGTTGCACCAATTAACTGTATTGATTTATTGGATACTCTTCTTTTGTTAGGGACTTTGATTGAAAGTTCTCCACTTAGATATTTCCCAGTTATTGAATTTTTATTTTTTTTAATGTCATTAATATTCCCTTGCGCAGTAATATTACCACCATTAACACCTGCACCAGGTCCAATATCAAGGATAAAATCAGCGGATGTGATAGCTTCTTCATCATGTTCAACAACAATTACGGTGTTTCCAAGATCACGAAGTGATGCAAGTGTTTTGAGTAGTCTTCCGTTATCTCTTTGATGAAGTCCAATAGATGGTTCATCAAGTACATATATTACACCAGTTAATTTAGATCCAATTTGACTTGCTAATCTAATTCTTTGCGCCTCTCCACCTGATAGAGTTCCAGATGATCTTGATAAAGTTAGATAATCAAGCCCAACTTCAATTAAGAAATTTAGCCTGTCTGATATTTCCTTAATTAGTGGCTGTGCTATAATTTTCTTATTTTCTGTAAGTTTGTCTGTAACTCTGGATATCCAATCTCTACATTCTTTGATGGGCATCTCAGTTAATTGGCTAATATCTAAGCTATTAACTTTAACACTGAGAGCGTCATTATTTAATCTTTTACCTTTACAAACACTGCATGATTGCAGAGTTTGATATCTAAATAACTCTCTGTATCTGTATCGGGATTTAGCTTGTTTTAATGCCTTATTTAGATTTGGTATAATCCCTTCGAATGGTTTTAAAACATTAATCTGCTCTTTGTTATGATTTATTGTGAATTGAATGTTTTCTTCTTTCGTTCCAAATAAAAGAAAATATTGAATATCTGGATTTAGATCTTTCCATGGTGTTCTGATATCAAATTTCAAATGTTTTGAAAAACTGTCCAGTGTATCAAATAATAATGAATTTGAAATATTTGCCCAAGGTTTAATCGCGCCATCTAAAATAGATAGTTCAGGATTAGGGATAATTTTTTTAGCATCTGCAGAATATACATGACCTATACCATCACAACCTTTGCAAGCTCCAACTGGGCTGTTAAATGAAAAAAGCCTTGGCTCGACTTCACCCAAACTAAAGCCTGATACAGGGCATGCATATTTTGTTGAAAAGATAAGACGTTTATGCGTGTCATTTCTTGAGTTGTTTTTGTCATTTTCAAGGGGTTGATCAACAAATTCTATGATTATCTGTGCGTTTGAATATTTTAACCCTGTTTCTATAGAGTCTGCTAATCTAACTGGATCAATTGTACCTGTTACTAATCTATCTATAACTATGTCAATGTCATGTTTAAAATTTTTTTGAAGTTTAGGCACCTGATCTACTATGTAAAACTTCCCATCAACTTTTACTCTTTGGAAACCATCCTTTTTGATTTTTAGAAGTTCACTTTGAAATTCACCTTTTTTTTCTTTTGCAATCGGAGATAATATTGCGATCCTTTGATCTTTATCTAAATCTATGATTCTATCAACCATATCTGAGACTGTTTGGGCTTCAATTGGTAGTCCTGTGGCAGGTGAATGAGGTATACCAACTCTTGCATAAAAAACTCTTAAGTAGTCATATATTTCCGTAACAGTTCCAACAGTGGAGCGAGGGTTTTTAGAGGTTGTTTTTTGTTCTATTGAAATTGAAGGAGATAAACCTTCAATGCTTTCAATGTTTGGTTTATCCATCATCTCAAGGAACTGTCTTGCATAGGATGACAAACTTTCTACATATCTACGTTGACCCTCTGCATAAATTGTATCAAAAGCAAGGCTTGATTTCCCAGAGCCAGACAAGCCTGTAAATACCACAAGTTTTTCTTTAGGTATATCTACGCTTATATTTTTAAGATTATGCTCTGAGGCACCGACTAACTTTATAAATTTTCTTGTATTCTCTTTCATGATTATCAAAATAAGTTTCAACAATATAATAACTTAGTGATTATTATTAATTATTAAAGTGATTAATTTCATATTACTATAGAATAAATAGGAGAACTCGGATGGCAGGTAGTTTAAATAAAGTTTTATTAATTGGTAGATTAGGTAATGATCCAGAAATTAGAACAACACAAGATGGTAGGAGTGTTGTTAGTTTTAGTTTGGCAACTTCAGATACATGGCGTGACAAAAACACTAATGAAAGAAAGGAGAGAACAGAGTGGCATCGAGTCGTAATCTTCAATGAAGGTTTATCAAAAGTTGTAGAACAATATGTAAAAAAAGGATCCAGAGTCTATTTAGAAGGACAATTACAAACACGGAAATGGCAGGATCAATCAGGCCAAGAGAAGTACACAACAGAAATTGTTTTACAGAATTATTCTGGTAATCTTACTATACTTGACTCATCAGGTGAAAGTTCCTCTTCATTAACAAGCGGTCAAACAAATCAAGTAAATCAATTTAATCAAACATCATCAACACCTACTGAAGAAATCGCTGATGAGTTTGATGATGAAATTCCTTTTTGACTAGTTAATAAATATATATATCAATCTTATTTATTGAATACTTAACAAGAAGATGTGTTTCTTGTGAATTAATTCATTCAATAGGAACATAAAAATTGCTAAAATAAAAATAACTCATTGATTCGTAATGTTGGAAAAATAAATTGTCAGAAGACGAAAATAATAAAAAGCCAGATTATCCATCAGGTATACTTCCTGTAACAATTGAAAACGAGATGAGTACTTCTTATCTTGACTATGCTATGAGTGTAATTGTCTCTAGGGCAATACCAGATGTTAGGGATGGACTAAAACCAGTTCATAGAAGAATTCTATACTCAATGAGTCAGATGGGACTAGATTACAACAAGCCTTATAGGAAATCTGCACGTGTTGTTGGTGATGTTATTGGTAAGTATCATCCTCATGGTGACTCTGCTGTTTATGAGTCCCTTGTAAGAATGGCGCAACCATTTTCAATGATGGCACCTCTAATTGAAGGTCAAGGGAACTTTGGTTCTATTGATGGTGATAGACCTGCTGCTATGAGATATACAGAATGTCGTCTAGAAAAAATAACAACCCTTATGCTTGGGGATATTGATAAAAATTGCATCGATTATCAAGAAAATTACGATGGGTCAGAGTCTGAGCCATCTGTTCTTCCATCTAGGTTTCCTAATTTATTAATTAATGGAGCAGGTGGCATTGCAGTTGGGATGGCAACTAATATTCCACCGCATAATTTATCAGAAGTTATAGATGGCTGTGTTACAATACTAAGGAATCCTAATACTTCTGAAGATGAATTGAATGAAATTATCCCTGGGCCCGATTTTCCAACTGGTGGTCTAATTATTGGAAGGAGCGGCATAAAAAGTGCTCAACTTACTGGAAGAGGTTCAGTCATATTGAGAGGAAAAGCAACCGTAGAAGAAAATAATAATAAAAACTCAATTATTATTACTGAAATACCATATCAAGTTAATAAATCAAACCTTGTAGAAAAAATAGCAGAACTCGTCCGCGATAAAAAAATAGAAGGAATATCAGATATACGGGATGTCTCTGACAGACATGGTATACGGGTAATAGTTGAACTAAAGAAAGATGCGGAAGCTGAAGTTATTCTTAATCAATTATACAAATTTACTCCGCTTCAATCATCCTTTGGTTGTAATATGGTCACATTAAATGCAGGGAAACCTGAATTACTCTCATTAAGGCAGATAATAGATGCATTTTTAGAATTTAGAGTTGAAATTGTAATTAAACGAACAACCTTCCTACTAAACAAATCACGTGATCGTGCACATGTTCTTGTAGGGCTTGCTATTGCAATAGCGAACATTGATGAAATAATCAAAGTTATAAGATCGTCCCCAGACCCTGCAACTGCAAGAGACTATATGTTAAAGAAGAAATGGATTCCAAAAAATGTAGAGTCTTTGATAGAATTAATTGATGATCCACGGCACAAGATATCAGAGGATGGTACTTATATGCTATCTCTTGAGCAGGTTCAGGCAATATTAGATCTAAGACTTCAAAGGTTAACAGCAATTGGAAGAGATGAGATTGAAAAAGAATTAAATGGAATTGGAGAAGATATAAAAAAATATCTTGAGATACTTACAAACAGGGATGTACTTGATAATCTAATAGAGGAAGAATTGATAGAGGCAAAAACATTATTTGGTGTGCCAAGAAAAACTGAAATAACTGATATAGAATTGGATGTTGACGATGAAGATCTAATACCAAAACAAGATGTCGTCGTCACAGTAAGTCATAAGGGTTATATAAAAAGAGTTCCACTTGTAACATATAGAAGTCAGAGGAGAGGTGGAAAAGGTAGATCTGGTATGAGTACTAGAGATGAAGATTTTGTAACTCAGATATTTGTGGAAAATACACATACTCCAATATTATTCTTCTCGTCAACTGGAATAGTCTACAAAATGAAAGTTTGGAAGCTACCGCAAGGCACACCACAGTCCAAAGGAAAGGCGATGATTAATTTGCTTCCTTTAAGTGACGGTGAAGTAATTACTACTATTATGCCGTTGCCAGAAAATGAAAAAGAGTGGGAAAATTTAAATATTATTTTCACAACCATGAATGGTAATGTCAGAAAAAACAAATTGAGTGATTTTGTTGATGTTAGGGCAAATGGAAAAATTGCCATGAAATTACAAGGCAATGATGAAATAAAAACTGTTGAGACATGTACAGATGACGATGACATGCTAATTACCACATCAAAAGGGCAATGTATTCGTTTCAAAGTAACAGACATAAGGTTGTTTGTTGGGCGCTCCTCTACTGGTGTTCGAGGTATAAGGTTAGGTAAAGATGACAAAGTTATTTCTTCAACAATTATTAAATCCATGGATGTATCAACAGAAGAAAGAGCAGCATATATCAAAATGAGTAGGGCAGTTCGCGGTGAAACAGAACATGATAATATACAAGATGAAATTTCTGATGATGTCATACCTGCTGTAATAAGTGATGAAAAATATGCCGAAATGGGTGCATCTGAGCAATTTATTTTATCAATTTCAACTAATGGATTCGGCAAAAGAACCTCAGCTTTTGAATATAGAGTTACAGGAAGGGGTGGTAAGGGAATAATTGCAATGGTTGTTAACGAAAGAAATGGTAATCTTGCAGACTCATTTCCAGTAGACACATCTAACCAAATTATACTTGTTACAAATAAAGGCAAATTAATAAGATGTCCTGTAGATGATA
>Ga0255755_1001140_pt1 | contig 24850 bp, 15 predicted proteins | sample 011ome_18_FD_179955 | JGI IMG/M metagenome (GOLD analysis project Ga0255755, IMG submission 179955) | Coastal salt marsh microbial communities from the Groves Creek Marsh, Skidaway Island, Georgia - 011501BT metaG (version 2) | ecosystem: Environmental > Aquatic > Marine > Intertidal zone > Salt... | reverse complement strand
CTGCAAAGTTATCAATCATTAGAAAGGAAGAATGTTTCCAAATGATAGTTTATCTAATTGGGCCAGTGGTAAAGGGATTTGGTCGGATGTTTCAGATGATGACTGGAACGATTGGCGTTGGCAAATGCGCAATCGTTTACAGAAAAAGGAAGATTTTGAAAAGTTTATTCATTTAACCGAAGATGAAAAAGAGGGTTTCAAAATTGCTGAAAATAAACTTTCTGTAGCCGTCACTCCTTATTTTTTTAATCTTTTAGACAGAAAAATTGCGGATTGTCCATTGAGGAGACAGATTATGCCTTCTGGCATGGAAGCATTAAAATCGGAAGATGAAATGCAAGATCCAGTGGGCGAAGAATCCTCTATGGTAGCCCCTGGTATAGTTCATCGCTACCCTGACCGGGTTCTCTTTTTAGTAACAGACAGGTGTGCTGCTTATTGTCGATATTGTACTAGGAGTCGCTTAGTTTCAAATGCCCAGGGTTATGGTTTTCACCCCGAAATTGAACAATCCATTCAATACATAGCTAACAATAATAGTATTAGGGATGTCTTGATAAGTGGTGGTGATCCCTTGATGTTGTCTGATCAAAAGATCGAAAATCTCCTTGGCAGGTTATCTAAAATACCTCATGTGGAGTTTGTTCGTTTTGGATCTAGGATTCCTGTGTTTTTGCCTCAACGGATAACTAGTTCTCTTATTCATGCATTACATGCTCATCAAAATGTTTGGATGAGTATCCATGTTAATCATCCGAATGAATGTACTCAAGAGCTTAGAAATGCATGTCATAGTCTTACTTCTTCCGGAATTCCTCTCGGAAACCAATCTGTTCTTTTAAAGGGTATTAATGACAATGCTTCTACAATGAAACAGTTAATTCACAGGTTGTTAATGATGAAGGTAAAACCTTATTACTTATATCAATGTGATTTAGTTAAAGGCAGTTCTCATTTACGGGTAGATCCTTCTGTTGGCATAGATATTATAAAGAGTCTTCGTGGTTATACCACGGGCTATGCCATTCCTCAGTTTGTGATAGATGCCCCTGAAGGTGGTGGAAAAATCCCAATCAATCCAAATTACTTGAGTGATATTACTGATGAATATTTTTTATTGAATAATTTTGAGGGTGAACCTTTTAAATATCCTAGAATTAGTTAATTTCAATAGGCTTATTCTTATTGTTTATATTTGCTAGTCAGTGCGAATAGGCATTACTACACATAAAAAAACTACCTCTTCGTTTTCTTTCGTTACCTTAAATACCCCTGGACTCATATCATCACGAAAATCTAATATTATTTTATCCTGAGGTATAGACTTTAACGGGTCTAACAAAAATCTTGGATTAAAAGAAACAGCTGAATCCTCTCCTTCATAATTAACACTCATTGATTCACAAGCATCCCCCAAAGTACTAAGACCGGTTATTTCCATGACCCCTGTTTTAATACGTAGTGTTACTTTTTCATCAGAGACAAGAGCTGCTCTGTGGACGCATTCTTGCATCAATTCCCTTTCGATCTCTGCACTGTTAAAATCGTCTTTAGGTATAACCTGTTTGTAGTTTGGATATTTTCCTTCAACTACTTTTGAAACCAAATATATTGAATTTTTAAATCCCCCTGAATCTTCATTTTCTTCTACTTTAAGTTCAAATGATACTTGTCTGTCTGTAAAAGATACCTTTATCCTACTTCCTACTCTAGGGAGTTTTTCTATTTCGTTTACAGACAGAGAAGGCAATATAAATTCTCCCTCTCCTTTGGTTTCAATATCACTTTTTGTTACTGCTAATCTCCTTCCGTCTGTTGCCACTAAAGCCAATTTTCCTTGGCTCAATTGGAAAAAGACTCCTTTTAGCATGTATCTTTCTTCATTTACTGATTGAGCATATGATACACTTTTGAGCATTGTTATTAATTCTTCCCGGTCGAAATCAAATTCTATTTTTTCTTCTAGCTCCGGAAGGGGAGGAAACTCCTTACTTTCCATTCCAATAACATTAAATATGGAACCTCGGGTGCTGATTGTTGCTTTAGGTGTGTCAGTAGCTTCTATGCTAACTTCCATGTCAGCAAGTTCTCGGATTATCCTTCCTAATTCCTTAACTGGTAGGGTTATTGATCCTTCTTCTGAAATATCTGCTTTTACGCTACACTTTGCACCAAGGTCTAGGTTTGTTGTAGTTAACCAAACCAAACCATCTTTAGCCTCGATTAAAACATTTTGCAAAATAGGCATTGTTTTTCTGGATCCAACGACGCTCATGACTAGCTGAATACCAGAACTAAAATGATCCCGATTAATTTTAAATTTCATAATTTCATTTGTGAAAGAAAATTAACAAATAAACAATCTTCAATTATTAAGATAAAGTATTTTTAAATAAACAATCTTCTTATTATAGGAGTTAATAAGCACAATATCTTTTTAAACCGTTCTAAACCAGCATAATAGAAAAAAATGTTATCTTAACAAAATTTAGATAAATAGAAAAATACAAACATAACAAGGAGAAGACCTTAGTAATTAAACTGACTTCACAGAGTTATTCTCATTAAATGAACTTACTTTCTTTTGAGAGAATCTAAATAATCCCAAAAGCTTTGATGCTCTTCCAGAACAGCTTTTTCAGAGGATGGTAGCTTACAGCGAAAAAGAAAATCATTAAGGGAGTTCTTGGGTAGTATGTAAATGCAATGTAATGCAAGGTTTACCTTTTCAAAATAAATTCTTAAATCATCAACACGAAGCCTGTAGAACAATTTATTGTCCCTGCGAAATTTACCAATGCCAGAGTCAGACTCACTTAATATAGTATTTGTTAAAGAACTTAATGTATCCATAAGTTTTAACTGATCACTTTTAGGAAGATCATTGAGAATAGATAAACTTTGCTCAGAAAAGGTAACTTGAAACATAACTACCAATTTAGAAACGATAAAATTCTTTTCGGCAAACAAGAATTGTAAGGTTTGCAACTTTTTCATGGGAGTTTTGTGGAAGAGTGTGTAAGATTTAGGAGTAAATTAATTTTATGGAAGAGAACAGAGATATAGAAATCGCCAAAACCGTTTTACAAAACGAAGCTAACTCCATTTTGAAGGCATCGGAACGTTTCTCTTATAATTTTGTAAAAGCGATTGATATACTTTTGACTCAAAATAAAAAAATAATTGTTTCTGGAATTGGTAAATCTGGCCATTTGGGAAAAAAAATATCTGCGACTTTATGTAGCACAGGGTCTCCTTCTTCATTTTTACATCCATCAGAAGCGCTTCATGGAGATTTAGGCATTCACCAAAAAGGGGATCCAGTAATTTTTTTATCTAATAGCGGATCAACACCAGAACTTATTGCTTTAGCACCAATCTTAAAAAGCAGAAAAGCAGAAATCGTCGGTATTTTTGGCCGACTAGAGGGAAAGTTGAACGATTTGGTAGATGCATCACTGGATGCTAGTGTTGGAAAAGAAGCAGACCCTTTGGGAATTGTACCAACAGCAAGCTTTGCCGTGGCATCCTCAATAGGAGATGCCATTGCTTCTGCACTAATGAATAGAAGGGGTTTTACAGAAATAGATTACGCAGTCACACATCCAGCAGGCCAACTAGGCAGAAATTTAGTTTTAAATGTTAAGGATGTTATGCACGAAACAGCCAAAACAGCCATTGTTTATGAAGATACTACAATAAAAGATGTAGTTGTAAAAATGACAACCTATCCTCTAGGTGCTGCCTGTGTGTTAAATAGTAAAGAGGCCCTTGTGGGATTAATATCAGATGGGGATTTAAGACGGGCGCTCCATAGGTTTGAAGACTTAAAAAGTATAAAAGCTAAAGACATCATGACTAAAAACCCAGTTGTCGTTGAACCAAACATTTCTCTTGGCGTAGCTCTTGAAATGATGGAAAAAAGAAAATCTGCTATATCAGTTTTGCCTGTAATGGATTCTACAAACCGGGGAGTCACTGGAATGATAAGGATCCATGATATATTAAACAGCTAATCTTAAAATTGTTAATGAAAACAAACAGGATTTTTATTGGAATTATTTCTTGTGTTGCGATAAGTGCCTTTATTTGGTTATTGGTTAGTTACAAAGATGCCCTTGAAGAACTTTCTTTTCGAGAAAGCAATAAAGCAGTTCTTGAAAAAGACATTTATGAATTTCGTAAAGAAGCAAATAAAAACAGGGTCTATTTAGAAAACCTGCGAAAAAACCCTGATTTTCAAGATGCAACCGCAAGAAAAGAATTGGGTTATGGGGCAGAGGGGGAACGAGTGTATCGTTTTCCGTTAGAAAAATAAAAATTTAAAAATGGAAAAAGAAAAAATTAATGAATTAATAATTAATGCCCAACAGGCTTTTGAAGGTAAAAACCTTTTAAAATCGTCTTTTGAAAATATCTCAGAGTTTTTAAATACTGTAGACATACCCGACAGGTTTTTAGGTTCCATAAATGAATTATTTGCCGATAAAAGATGGGAAGAATTAAATAATCGATTTCATGCAGATTTAGCTTTTGGAACTGGTGGCATGAGAGGCAGGACTATTGGAAAAGTCATCACAAAAGCTGAGCAAGGCAAAAATCAAGCTAAAGATAGCCCAGAATTTCCCGCAATTGGCACAAATACCCTCAACGAACTTACGATTATTCGGGCTACAAGAGCTTTGTTTTCTTACATAAAACAATGGATGGCAGGGGAGGGCATCCACGAGCAACCACGTTTGGTAGTTGCAAATGACGTAAGACATTTTTCAACCAAATTTTCTAATTTAGTAGCTAATGAATGGAAGCAACTAGGAGGCTATTCAATGAAGTTTGATGGTCCTCGATCAACCCCGCAACTTAGCTTTGCAGTGAGAAATAATTTTGCTCACGCGGGTGTTGTTATCACAGCAAGTCACAATCCTTTTCATGATAACGGGTTTAAGGCATATTTTTATGATGGTGCCCAATTCGTGCCGCCGCATGCCAATTTAATTGTAGAAAATTATAACAAAATATCAATAGGTGATCTGATATCTAGTCTTAATTTTGAATCGAAGGAATCTGATATTACCACATTACCAACTTCTGAAGATCTAGCATATAGAGCAGTGTTGGAAGAAGCGGTGTTGGAGCCAGAAATGTTAAAAAACCAAAATCTCAAATTGGTTTTTACGCCAATTCATGGTACCGGGGCCATAACTGCAGTACCAGCACTATGGGACCACGGTGTCGAAGTATGTATAGTAGATGAACAAAATATCCAGGATCCCAACTTTAGCACTGTAAATTCTCCAAATCCCGAAAATGAGGAAGCGTTAAAAATGGGGATCGGGGTCGCAAAGAAGACCCGTTCAGATTTGGTCTTAGGCAGTGATCCAGATTGCGACAGAATTGGGGTAGCAGTGCGTGATAATGAGAACAGGTATCAATGTTTAACAGGTAATCAGGTTGCTTGTATGTTAGCGGAATATCGCCTATTACAATTAAAGAGAAAACAACTGTTGAGGGATGAAAACAAGGAAGGGTTTGCCTTGTTAAAAACATTTGTAACAAGCCCACTTTTACAAAAGATATCCCAAGCTCATGGGGTTTCGTGCATCAATACCCCAACGGGTTTCAAGTGGATGGCTCAAAAGCTAAGGAAGTATGAAGAACAGGCAACAGCTGAAATTAAAGACAAAGAAGGTTTAGGCTTGGACTATGATAACACGGATTTATTCACCAGGATCGACATTTTGAGTAGATATTCAAAATATGTCACACTCGCGGCCGAGGAAAGTTATGGGTATCTACCCGTCGATTTGATTAGAGATAAAGATGGAAACGCATCAGCTCTTGCAATAGCTGAGTTGTTTTCGTTTTTGAAGTCATCTAATTCCACCGCTACAGATTTCCTTGATAGCTTGTACTTAAAATATGGCTATCATGAAGAGAAAACAGAAAATATATATTTTGAAGGAGCAGAAGGCGGTGAAACCATTAAAAAACTGGCGGAATCATACCGCAACTCACCACCCTCTACTATTTCAAACCTTAAAATAACCAGTATAAAAGATTTTTTACAATCTGGGCATGTAGACGAAGAAGAAGAAAATCTTCCTTTGGAAAACTTTTTAATTATTAACCTAGAAAATGGTTTTTCAGTTGCGATAAGGCCTAGTGGAACTGAACCTAAGATAAAATATTACATATTTGGTTCTGAATCAAAAGGATCTCAGAATTTGCCTGAATCAAAAGATCGAGTTAACCAATTGATTTCTGGGATCGCAAGTTGGTTAGTCGAGGATGCTAAGCAAAGAACCCAATGATATTAGACAAATCAATAAGCTAGTATCAAACAAGCATACTGGAAGGATTTTCTAAATTATCAGCTAAAGATTGAAGAAAATTGGCTGCAATGGCCCCATCCACAAGGCGGTGGTCGCAGCTTAGACCAAGCATCATGGTTTCACCTGCGGTAACTTCTCCGTTTGGTCCTATAACAGCTTTTTTCCTACTTGCGCCAACAGATAATATGGCAGCATTTGGGGGATTTATTATACCACTAAAGAAGTCAACTCCGTACATACCCAAATTAGTGACCGTAAAGGTAGAGCCAGTCATTTCGTCAGGCATCAACTTTTTATTTCTAGCCTTTGAAATAAGCTCTTTAGCTTCTGCTGATAGTGAACTAAGAGAAAGTGTGTTAGCTTTTCGTATAACAGGAGTCAACAAACCGTCTTCGATTGCTACCCCAAAGGCCAAATTGACATCCTTGTGAAACTTTATTTTGTCTATTTCCCAAGAAGTATTAATTTCGGGATGCCATTTTATGGTTTCAGCACAAGCTTTGAGGATTAAATCGTTTACAGATACTTTAAGGGTGGCAGAGTTTGTATACTCTTGGACTCTAGCCAGTTTGTCATTAATAGAAAGACGGGCATGCTTTATGGATTGAGCATTAATCTCTTTTTGCAGATAAAAATGAGGAATTGTCGTTTTAGACTCCAATAATCTTGAGGCAATAAGGCTCCTCATCTTAGATAGAGGTATTGATTTATCTGACAAAATTCCCACTTCATTATATGAAGGATCATTGGGTTTACCTATGTGGGTAGGGTAGGCATTTGTTGGTTCACTATGGTCGCCTAAGTCCCTTTTAGTGATTCTGCCTTTCGGCCCGCTACCTTTAATAGTAGACAGGTCAATATTTTTGTCTCTAGCAATTTTTTTGGCTAAAGGAGAAATGAGAATACGACCTGGGGTTTGTTGGGTAAATTCTGTTTTTTGAACACCTGTCTTTACCGAAACCGCGAAATCATCGCCTGAAGTGTTTGGAGCTTTAAGCTCTGTCTCCCTTTCACCTTTTGAGTCTTCTTCTGTGGCTACACTATCATTCGTTAAATCAACAGCAGGGATGAGATTCGTAATATCTTCTCCCTTTTCTCCAACAACCGCCAGCGGGCTTCCGATGGGAGCTTCCTTTCCTTCCTCTATAAAAATGTCAAGCAATATACCATCTTCAAAGTTTTCAAGTTCCATCGTTGCTTTATCGGTTTCGATTTCTGCAAGAATATCGCCATTTGAAACTTCATCACCTATGGTTTTGTGCCATTTAACAACTGTACCGACTGCCATGGTGTCGCTTAATTTTGGCATTTCTATTACTTGGGCCATTGTATTTAAAATTTTTAAAGAATTGAGAGTGCAGAGGCGACAACACGATCTTGGTCAGGTATTTGTGCATTTTCCAAAGATTTGCTATAAGCTTGTGGTGCATCTACTGCAGAAATTCGTTTAATAGGTGCATCAAGGTAATCAAATGCTTGCTCTTGAATGAGATATGAAATTTGTGCACCCACTCCACAAAAAGGCTTATTTTCTTCTACAAGTAGTACTCGGTTAGTTTTCTTGACAGACTGCAAGATAGTTTCGACATCCAGAGGACGAATCGATCTCAGGTCAACAACTTCGGCATCAATATTATGTTTTTCTTCAAGGATGGAGGCAGCTTCCAAGGAAGTGTGTACGGCTTTTCCATGTGCAATGATCGAAATATCAGAACCTTTTTTTAGGATATTAGCTTTTCCAAGAGGAATGAGGAATTCATTATCATCTGGCACCTCATCTTGCATATTGTAAAGGATTGTATTCTCCATTACGCAAACTGGATCATTGTCTCTTATGGCAGATTTTAACATTCCTTTTGCATCAGCGGGAGTTGCAGGGCAAATAACTTTCAAGCCAGGTGTATTTGCAACAAAGTTTTCAGGAGTATGAGAATGGGTAGCACCGACATTTGTTCCTCCGTTTGCAGGGCCTCTAAACACGATAGGAACATTAATCAGTCCTCCGGACATATATCGTACGCTTGCTGCGTTATTGAAAATTTGATCAAATGCTACATAGCAAAAGCTCCAAAACATAAATTCCACGACAGGTCTCATTCCCATCATTGCGGCTCCGACAGCTAAACCAGAAAAAGCAGCCTCACTGATGGGTGTATCAATAATTTTATCAGGTCCATATCTTTCGAGCATCCCTTCAGATACTTTGTAGGAACCTTTGAATTGGGCGACTTCTTCTCCAAGCAGAATAACATTTTGGTCCCTTTCAATTTCTTCAGAAAGGGCTTGGTTGAGTGCTTCTCTGTAAGTAATGATGGCCATGTTTTATGATTTAGTTACGGGATGCTCAAAGAACATGATGCCTTGTGAGTTTGATTCATTCGGATGATCGGTTTCCCAGTAAATATCATCCATAAGTTCTGCGGGGTCCGGAAATGGGCTTGCAAGAGCAAATTCAGCAGATGCTTCAGCCTCATCTTTTGCCTGTGAATCAATTTCTGTAAACTGATCATCCGTTAAAATCCCTTCGCCCAAAAGCTGATCTTTGAAGATACTGATGGGATCTTTATTCTTCTTGTATTCCTCGATCTCTTCTTTGCTTCTGTAAGTTTGGTCTGGGTCTGCAACCGAATGTCCGCGATATCGATAAGTGTTAATTTCCAAAACTGAAGGACGGTTATTAAGGTGAGCGTTTTCTAAAGCTTTCGAAATCGTGCTTCGAACTTCGTATATATTATGTCCCTCGGAAACAGACCAATCTATGTCAAAGGCATCACCTCTTCTGGCAAGAGGTTCTCCCGCAGAGTGCCTTGATTCTGCTGTTCCCATAGAATATCCATTATTTTCGATAATATAAATAACAGGAAGATCCCAAAGTGAGGCAAGGTTGAGTGATTCGTAAAAAGGACCTTGGTTGGTTGCACCATCTCCCATGTAACACAAACATGCACCTTTTTTTCCTGCATGTTTTAGAGCAAAAGCCATTCCTAGTCCGAGTGGGGTTTGGCCACCAACAATACCATGGCCGCCCCAAAAATTTTTATCTGGCGCAAAAAAATGCATAGAACCACCTTTACCCTTAGAGCATCCTGTTCTTTTACCAAATAATTCTGCCATACACTCATCCATGTTCATTCCAACTGCCAATGCATGACCATGGTCTCTATAGGCAGTAATGATGTGATCATCTTCACCCATGGCCGAAACAGAACCAACTGCTACTGCCTCTTGCCCAATGTACAGGTGTAGAAAACCGCCAATGTGTCCCTGTTGGTAAGCTCGAAGCGATCTTTCCTCAAATCTCCTAATTCGAACCATTTGGGTTAGGAGATCTAGCTTTGTTGATGTATTTAGACTTTTATTACACTCAGCCTCCGAAAATTTAATTTCAGAATTATCGGAAGCAGGGAACTTAGTTTTAGATTGATTCGGCTCTATGTCCTTTTGTTCATCAACATTAGATTCTTCGGGTGTTGTGTCGTGATATAGTCCTTCCATAAATTTTAAGATGTTTATTATCTATTTATTAAGCTTTTGCTTCAATCTTAATCTGAGCTTTACCATTAACCCATTTTGCTCTTAATCCCCAAAAGTTATCCTTTCTTTTAAAATAATAAGGCCAAATCAAATTATGGTCACTTTCGGGAATGTCTAAGTGCTTAATTTTGCATTCTTCGAAAAACTCAAAAACCCCTTCATCAAAACTTGCGGGAAGGTTTTGAATTTCCTTTTTGCAATCGAAAAGAAACATTAACCAGTGGCCACTATTTTCGTAGCATTTTTCTGAAACATATCCAAATAAATGTAAATCATTCTCCCTTAGGGCTATGCCGGTTTCTTCTTTGGCTTCTCTAATTGCACACTGGAAAGGAGATTCACCATCTTCCATCGATAATTTACCTCCTGGCGGGCTCCACTTTCCTTTATTTGGCGACTTTCTTCTTTTAAGCAAAAGAATTCTGTTATTTTGATCGCGAATGAAGAGAAGGCATGAAATTTTGAAATTCATTAGGTTTTTTGCTTGTTAAAATGTCTTAACTTAGGGAAGGATAAGAAGATTCAAAATCTTAATGCAAGGCAAGTTCTATGAAAATATTTTTATCAACACTTTTATTTACTTCATATTGTTGGATGGGGCCTTTATTTGTTTTTGGCGAAAACGATAAAATTGCTAAATTAGATATAAGCAGTAATAAAATTCCTATCAAAAAGGAAAGCGATCAATGGCTTCGAGTATCTGTTCCATTTAAATTCCAAAACCACCCGAAGATTCTGGCTCTCAAAGGAAGCAGGCCGAATAGCCTTAGCCAAGCTTTCAACCCTAAATTTATCAACAATGTAAAGGTAAAATTATGGATATGTTTTGCCAATAAATTTAAACAGAGTCTTCTTGGCTCAGGAAATAATTTCAAAGACTCGGACTTTTACCAATATTATAGTTCTGAAATAGAGTTCCTAACACTAGACTTTGACAGGTCGACTAAGATTGCAAACTTCCTCTTTCCCTCGGCTATAGCAGAGAGGGATGGTTTTTTGCAATCCTCTATAAAACCGGTCGGTTTTGTCGTGGAAATTTTACATGATGACACAATTCTCGAGCTCTCAAATTCTGTTTATTTTAACTATCGAGGCGCAACCGAAGAGATCTTAGAAAAATTCAAGTCTGAAGCTTTGTCTAAGAGTGCCGATAACGAAGGAATTTTGATACCTGCTCACACAATAGACCAAAGTTATCTGATTGGCATGGGTCCAGTGAATATGCAGGAATAAAAAGCCCAACAGTGTTCGTTAAACAAAGGATCTTAATGTATGGCCACTAAGCATGAGCTGATTATAAATTGCGGGATATCGCATGTCTCTGCGAGTGTTTTTGGTTATGAAAATAACACTCTTAAACTGCTTAATGTAGGATTACATACACTCACTCATGATTACACCCAAGATTCTCTTTGGCTTGATTCTGTAGTTTCCGGAATTAAAAGTCTTTGTGCGGATCTCAAATTGAAAGGAAATGTAAGGTTTATTTTCCCCGGAAGCTTTTTATTAACAAAAACAATTCGAGTTCCTAAGGTAGAAAAAGACAAGCAAGATAAAATTGTAGGATTTGAGCTTTCTCAAAAAATGCCTTTTCCTTTGGCTGAATTAATCTGGGATTATCAGATTATTGACGACGATGGAGTCGAACAAGAAATTTTGGCTTTTGCGGTGAAACCAGAGGTAGCAGAAACTTTTTGCGAACGCGTTGTTCAACTTGGATTAACACCAATTCAAATTACTCCTGCACCAATTTTGGATTACAATGCCTTAAGAGCTTCAGGAATAGGATTAAATGATAGTGAAACTCTCGTCGTTAACATGGGGGCTAAGTCTACGAATTTGCTCTTCATAAACCCTACGGGTTTTTTAATTCGCAGTATTTCCATTGGCGGCAATGCACTGTCACAAAACTTAGCTGATAGGTTGGGTGTTCTGTTTAGCAAAGCTGAAGATCTCAAAAAGTCGTATTTTGCAGGTCAAGTGAATTTTTCTCAGGATGACCCGAATTTGCAGACTATAGAATCTTGTGCACAACAATTTTTAGCGAGAGCTAGTCAAGAAATTACTCGCTCAATTGTTACCTATAAAAGATTAAAAAAAGGAAAATCCCCCGAAAGAATATTTTTAGCAGGAAGAGGTGCTCTGTTGCGCAATTTACCTGAGTATATAAGTCACAGCCAGCAGCTAAGTATTGATTATTTTGATCCAACCAAGATTATTCAAATTGGCTCAGAAGTTTCTCCTGAAATGCAAAGTTTGCTTCCTTTCATGTTAAGCGAGCCCGTTGGCCTTGCTAGCTCCATTTTTATGGATGTTGGTGATAGAAAGTTCGCACCACCTTTAAACCTTCTACCGTCTTCAAAGTTATCAAGTTTGGGTTTTCAAAAAAAGAAACCCTATTATTGTTTGGCAAGCTGCATCTTTGCGCTCTTGCCGTTACCAGGCCTCTTGAAATCTCAAAGTGATTTGTTTCGGTTGAATAAAAGCTTAGCAGAGCAAAAGATATATTCCGTTGAGCTTTCTAAAGAATTGAGTGCACAAAAGAAGTTGCAAAACAAGTTTATTTTTGTGGATAGGTTAGCGAATGCAATCGTAAAAAAGAACCTCCCGTTTGTTGAAAAACAACAAAAGTGCTGGCAAATTTATGGCCTTTTAAACGAATTACAAGGTTCTCTGGATCATGAAGAAGTTGATGATGCTTGGATTGATAATTTTGAAATTATGGTTCCTCCAAAAAATGACAGTATTAGGTCTGTAACTCCAAAAAATAATGGGTATTTTAAAATTAAATTATCCGGTCGATATTTAGTTAAGGTTAGCAACGATATATTGTCTGGCCCTGACTCGGAAAAGCGAAATGCCCTCATCGATCTAAATAGCAAAAAGCAGGCAGCTTTAACAACCTACATAAATAATATACCTCTAGTGAAGAGAATAGAGAGAAAGATTTTTTCAATAGAAGGTAAGGGAGATCTTTTTGGTAAGTATTTCACTCATTTTGAGTACCAAGTTAGCACAAGTTTGTAAGCGCTTAGGGAAATGAAATTCATTAAAGATAATCTAGTACTATCCTTGTTTTGCATAATTGCTTTTTTGTCGTTCTCTGCTCTGCTAATTTACAAGTCCAACATTTCCAAAGAAATAAACAATAGAGAGGCTGAAATTCAAAAAGAGGTAAGCCTTGGAAAAAAGTATGCCGAAGAACTCAGTGTTTACAGTAACTTGACGAATGATTTTTCAAAAGCACAGGATGAATTAAGTCAGCTCGCAACCATTGAAAAACAACAATCACTTTTTTGGAGAAAGATTCTTAATTCTAGGGAAAATCATATGGTTAGGTGGAAAGACAGCTCGGCTGAATCCGTAAATGCTGATATAACTAGGCTGTTTTCCTCCCTTAGGGCTCGATGTCGTTCGAAACAAATTGAATTACCTTCAACGGCGAGTAAATCGCCTACAATTGGCTTTGGGGCTTCAGGCAGAAAACCAGAAAATAACTACGGCTTTGGTTTTTCTTCTTACGATGGTTTTTGGCCAAGTTTTTCCCAAGAAGAGGCCAGAGTTTTAGGAGTGCAGGCGAAAATTATTAAAGAAATCGTAGAAATGCTTTCTCAATCGGTTTCAGAGTCTTTTAAGCTAATACTTGTTGAAATTTTAAGGGAGAGTGCGGGCGAGATTGATCGTAAGCACATCAAAGAGGACCAATTAAATCTCGGGGAACAACAAAAACTTTTACTCCGTAGCAAAGGAAAGATTGAAAGCCTTGTGTTTAAAGTTTCGATAAGGGGGCAATCCAGTCATGCAAGAACCTTCATAAATCAATTGAGGCCACCATTTATGTTGAGAAATCTTGCCGTTAAAAGAGAAATAATCATGGAGCAAGAAATAGAAAAAGACCTAGATTTCATTCCCAACCCCTTTGGAAGTCCTGAAGAAGAGAAAATAGTATCGCAAAATAAAGCAAAACCAATCGTCAGAGATGCAAGTTCAGAATTTGTTTTTCTGATTGAGTATATCACCGAAATCTCAAATGACTTTCAATCTCTATTGGAAAATAAATTTATTTGGGAAAATGCAGACGAAGCTTTGCTGAGTGAATTTTTAACAACATCGGGCAACACCGAATTTCTAGAAGATGCCAAGTCAAAAATATTGTTTGATGAGTAAGCTAAAAGAATATTCTGATAAATTTATTCTAATATCTTTACTGATTTTACTTGCATGTCTTTTTATTGAAATTTCCTTGAAAGAAGACCATAAAACTACCCATCGTGCATCATCAGAAAATGCCGAACCTTTCGAATTCGAGACAGAGAATGGGTACACGGTGTTGATCCCAGGGAATTCTCACCAGTTAATGCCTGGTGATATCATTAGCGTGCAAGAGGCTAATGGTTCTGATGTGGGCATTATGGAAATAATAAATGTGGTTTTCAGGAAAAGAGCCGAAGTTACAGTTATTCTTGAGAATGGTGAGGAGATAGAAGGTAGGCTGACAAGCCAGGATGATTTAAATTTGAATAAAGACTGGAAAAAACTGAGGCAGCCCCTATCAGTTGCTCAGAATAGAAAAATCATCAACATTTCTTTCTCTGAAGTTGTGGCTATTAAAAGCGACCATAAAGTTTTTTTTAATAATCCCAAAGATATTGACTTACAAGAATTTAGCCTCTCTTTCTACCAACCTAAAAAAATAAAGTCTTTATATTTGGAAACACCTGAAAGACCTGAATGGGAGAAGAAGAGTTTAGATAATAATGAAACTAAATATGATTTGTTTACTCCTCCAATTATTTACCTTGTTGATGGAAAGCTAACCAACAACATTGCTCAGGAAACATTACTACCGGAAAAGAATGAAGAAAAATTCGGAATGGAACTTATTCGTTTTTCAAATGAGCCTTATCCTTACAAATTAGTAAGTTGGATTGGTGAAACCCCCTATTTTGAGGATACCGAAACAAGGAATTCACCCACGTCTTCATCATTTGTCAGAAATAGAATTGAAGTGGGAATTCCTTATAAGAAAAACACCCAAAGACTAAGGGGACAACCATCACTTGTTCCATCTACTATGGAAGAAAATGAAAAGCAGTTAATGGTCGAAAAATTTGTTGTGCAACAGTATAAAGACGAAAAAACTGGAGGTATGAAAATAATTGGAAGAGCCTTAGTCAAAGACTTTAAACTAGGAGGACAGTCATTCGAAATTAATAATCAAATGAGTGAAGTATATGCTGGAAATATTAAGATAGAAGTACGCATGACCTTGAATGAATTAAAGAATAAGATTTTCACTTTTACTACCTCAGATACAGGCATATCTTTCGACTTTGGAGACAGGGTGTATTCGGTAACTGAAATCGATCAAGTAGCCAAAACAATTCTAGTGAGTAAAAAAGGACCTAGCCCAGATCAGGAAATAGAAAAATTGTTAAGTTTACCTTAATTTATTCCTTTTCGAGATTGACCCTCGGTCTTGAATGTATGCAATGAAGGGATCGTTAAAAGTCCGACTCTTGCCCTCTTTGTTCGATGTCACATTTACCTCTAAATTTAGCCATTCTCTTTTTTTTCGTATCGTTTGTCTTTTTAAGTCTTGGACAACCAAATCCAGAGAGTTCAGGCATTCCTTACATCGAAATTCCAAAACAGGGAAATCCTCCTGATATAGAACCTCTCGCCCCAAATGATCGGGTTTACGATATTGGTGAGGATACAAATTTGGTTACACTTCTTCAAGAAATCCGCAGTTTATTGAAGAACGGCGATCTTGAGGGTGCTCAAGCATTAGCTCAGTCTGCGCTCGCTAATGTTGAGAGAACCTCCCAGAATCAGTTTTACCTTTCACAAATACGCCAGCAGGAAACAAAGCTGTATTATGAATTGGCAACCAAAGCGATGCGTGAAAAGAAGTTTTCTTTAGCTAGCCAATTACTGGATAGGTATAAGGATAATATTGCTCTTGAACTCAGTGAACGTAAGAGAAAAAGAGAAGTTGTCTTGAAAAAAGATGGCCCGGGAGATGTTTCATTGGTTGGCAAATTGGTTGAAGAACTAGATAAAGCCAAGAAAGACCTTGCGGAAATTCGAGCCAAAGCCGGTTTGCCCACAGATGATGCGAAACCTGACCTAGAAAGATTAATGGAGCAGGAACAGGCTAAAGTTAGCACCACGCTGCGAACCAGTGAGAGGTTGCTACTAAAAGCTAGAAAAGCTGGCGAGGACGGACGTTATGAGGAGGCCACGCAACTTCTTGACGAAGCTTTATCCCTTATCCCTGAGGGATATTCTACCATCGCACTCATCAGTGACCTATATAAAGCAAAACAGCAAATTACTTGGTACAAGATGGGAGAAGCTATGCTAAAGGGACAAGTTTCCGAAGTGCAAGAGCTTGTGGTGGAGTACAAAAAAATTGAAGATAATCGCCGCACCGCAGAAACTGAAACACTTGGTATCGAAGCAGAAATAGATTATGACGCTGAGATTCGTAAGGCCATGGAGAAGAACCGGGAGCAATCAAAACAAGCGGAGTACATTCTTGGGCAGGCTCGAGAGAATATAAAATTAAAGAATTATGATGAAGCGGAAGCAGATCTGTTAAACATCATGAATTACTTAGAGCCCAATACTCTCACATGGCCAATAATCCTTGAAGCATCGTTAGTAAAAAACAGAATTAATTTGGCTAAAGCCGAGGACTATCGTGAGAAAAAAGATTGGATTAAAGCAAACGAGTTTATAGATGCTTTTAAGTTAGGTTTCCACCAAGATAAAAATATTCAGGGTGATACTCTTTCCTACGGAAGACCAGGGTTGAAAAAAACGGAAGGAGAAAAAGCGGTTAATAAAGAACTTGGTTTGGCAGATAAACTTACCAAGAAAATAGAAATGGATAAAAGAAACCCCTACAAGCGTGACATTACAGAATTTACTCCTGACTGGAAAGATGATCAGGCTGTCTTAGATGAACTTTTAATGAGGGCAAAAGTTCAGTTTGTTAATAGAGATCTGGTGGGAGCGACTGAGACTTATCGAGCGATTGAAACTCGTTTTTCAGAAAATTATGAAGCCAAGGAAATGCTTAAAAGGATTTCCAAAATCCGACAGGAGGAAAGTTACCTAGGGTATCTCAAGACAAGGCAGGAAATGCTGGAAGAAATAGAAAGAGAATGGGAGCGCCCAAAAGTTTTTGATCGGGTGATTGAGGAAACCTCAGATGTGCAAGATGTAACTTCAAAAATTGAAGAAAAATTGAATCTTATTCAAGTGTCTCCTCAACCTTATTTCGATTCACCTTTGCCTGATGTGATTATGGATTTACAAAGACTGGCAAAACAAAATGATTTAACTGAGCCCGATATAACCAAAAAGGGCGTATTGATGTATGCCAAAAAGCCGCCTGATCAGGAAGAGTACCCCAAGGTTACAATTACTCTGATCCCCATGTCGCTGGGAAATGCCATATCTGTGATTACTGAATCAATAAGTTGGACTTACGAAATTGAGCCCAACGCAATTGTTATTTCTAAAACAGGAGGAAGTATTAAAGGGCGCCGGCTAGAAACAGAAGAGTACGAAATTACTCAGGGTACAGTTCGGAGGATGACTGGGGGTTCAGGAGGCGGCGGCGGAGCCGCAGCCGATCCATTCGCAGCCGGCGGCGGCGGCATGGGCGGCGGTGGAGATGGAGATGATTTGAAGGTTAAGGCCTACCTGGAAGCGGCTGGAATTTCCTTTGATGAAAGCAAAGGGCATCGCTTCGCGTTTGATGGTTTTCTTATAATCGTTACCCACGATCGTAGAACCTTAGACAAAATTGAGAGAATTTTGGCTCGCTTGGACAAAGACACCAGTAAGCAGGTTGAAATTGAAACAAAATTCTTGGAAGTTCAGGAGGGTGCCTTAGATGAAATTAGTTTTGATTGGCAATTTGGTTGGGGAGCGACCAACATGGTTGACTCCTTTGGTAACCCAATCTTGGATTCTCAAGGGCAACCAGTTGCTGCTTTTAATAACACTTTAACCGGAAACACTCGCACACTAGCTCAAGCACACAGCCCTGGGGCAAGCTCTGATAGTTCAGTCTTAATTCAGGACTCTCTAGATCCACAATCAAATGTAACACTTCCAGTGCCCGCACCCGTTTTACCAGGATTTGTTGATATTGGTGCTGGCGTGTCTCCTTTGGTAACTTCCACGAATAACTCTTTTCAACTTGGAGCCGATACCTCGATATTAGGTGGAAGCCAGGCAAAACTTCTTATCAGTGCACTCAAAAGAAAACAAGGGACAGACCTATTAAGTGCACCAAGGATTACGGTTGTGGATGGCGAAGAGGCGACGATAACCATTGCTCAAGAGTTTATCTTTCCTATTGGTTACGATAAAGGAGACACAACACCTCCCCCAGGTGGCGGTAATCTTCTAGGAGGAGGGGGGGGAGGAGCGATCACTATTGAGTCTGCCACCCCCCAATTCGAAGAAGTTGGGCCAGAAGACAAACCTCGTGGTTTTCGAGAAGTAGGGGTTATTTTATTTGTTCGACCCAAGGTTGAAAAGTATAATTCTATTAATTTGTTTCTTAAACCTGAGGTTACCGAATTTGATGGCTTTGTTGAGTATGGAGGCCCATCGGCTGCGATTAATGATTCCAAAACAATCATCCAGCCATCTGGTAATTTGATGCCTATTTTTTCGACGAGGAAAGTTGAAACAACGGTTAGCATTTTTGATGGGGCTACAGTTGTTATTGGTGGCCTTACCCGTGAAGAAGTTAAAACCGTGAACGATAAAATTCCCGTACTCGGCAACATTCCATTACTAGGAAGACTTTTCCAGTCCTCAGCCGAAAGCTATCAGAAGCGAAACCTGCTTATATTCGTCAGTGCCAACATAGTATCTCGTGGCGGTTCACCGGTGCGTGAAACGATCCAAAATATTAGTCCCCAGTCGATATTCAAAGATCCAGTGATTATGACACCTACGGGTACAATCCGTCGCACATTTAAAGGAGACAACGGCTTCCTTAAATAAACTCATTTTCATGAAATCAAATAATCGGCAAATCAAGATATTACTTTTTGCATATCTTGTTGATTCGAAGTAACCTATAGAATTCTCGGCTAATATTACTTTTAGCAGATTCTTGATTTATGATTAATTATGTAAAAAAAATCTTCTTAAAAAAACGAAATAAGATGAGTTTCGTTATCGATTTTAAGAAGGTTTTTTTACGGTTAGGGCTTGTTGCGATTTTTTTTCTTTTAGCTGTTTCCTTTTTGTTTCATGAAACTCAAAAACGAAAAATAAGTGTCAAGGTACCTAATCCTGTAAAGGAAAAGAGTGTGGAGGTGGCATCACCCGAGTATACCAGAGGTTTTAGCAAAAACGAAAATAATCCAAGCAGCCCAACAAAATATTACACTGAATCTATAATTGGTGAATTTGCCAATTGGATTAAGTCATATCAAAAACTGACCTGTTCCTTGGAAGATAATTGCACGGAGCACGATCCTCGAAAAATTAGGCACTTTTTTAAAGTTGGTGAAAAACTAGCTAGGAAGAGAAAAGATATTTTTAAAAGATTAATTCAGACTAACCCTGAAAAGGCTCTTTCCGCTGCCATAGATGCAAGAATAATTGAAGGTTTACCCAGTCAAATCAGCACCCACCTTGAGTCTTGGCGGCATGGTACAGCCAATGTTTCTAGTTATTATAAATGTAAGGGCTCCGACCACTCAGAATGTGTAAATGAAAAGAAAATAATTTTAGATACGGATACTTTTTTCAATGTCTTTACCTATGGTCGCAGAGAACACATGCATAATGTGAAAAATCTTGTATACTGGGGAGTTGCGATCGAAGAAGCACTGGCCCTTTCCGACTCACCTGTTTTGACCATAGCCGAGAAGGGTACTGAAGCTCATTTCTTCAGTGGTGCCCCCATTACTTTTGCAAGCACCGCGGAGAAAGATTTTTTTCTAGAGCAGGCTAGCCTTGCTGAGAGAAGAGCCCAGGTACAATCGAACTATGTAAGCTATCCGATCATTGCAGGAAGTAATGGGATCACGGTTAATCTGAAGAAAAGATATGACTTAGTACTTACTCCAATGACATGGGAGCAAGCTAATGCGAACGCTACGGCTCAAAATGGAAGGTTGGTGTGCATTAATTCTGCTGCTGAAAATAATTACATCCAGAACCTTCTTTTTAACGCACCTGATGGTTTAGATGAAAATGGAACATATGCCTGGATTGGGGCAACCGATGATGAGGATGAAAACGGCACAACATTTAACTCAGAGACCAATTCAACAACGCCAGTTGAGATCAACGCAAGCAAAGGAATTTGGAAATGGCTAAGTGGAGATACAGTTGCCGATGGATATTCCAATTGGAAGGCTACAGAAATTCCTAATGGGGGTGAACCTAACCGTACCAATGAATCCTACGCGGTGATGGATAAGATAGATGCTGGTTGGGTGGCCATTGCAAAAGACGGCTATGAGCTTCCATTCGTTATCGAATATGATGACGGTGGAACAACTGAAAATAACTTTCGAACGATTAATGGGTTTAGGAAAGTGCTTGTCGTTCCCGCGAGGTTCCGGGATGAGGGTTATTCAGCGAGTGGAGACTCTGCCCCCTTGATGGACCGTGATGGAAATGTTCTGTATCCTGAATTTCAGCAAAATAGTTATGAACCTATTTCGCAGACTGAACTCAAGGAAACTATGGATCAGGTAAAAGAATACTTCCTTCGAAACAGTGACAGCACCTTTCAGCTTGAAGCGGTGATTACACCTACTGTAACCATGAATTACGATAAGTACAGTAGGGGTAGAATCACCGGAGGTGAGTCATCTAGTAACCTTTATGACAGCAGCGGTAAATATTTTTCGATATTTGATGAGGTTGAATATGAAGATGAATTGTCTGTCTTAAGTGAAAATGCATTGGCAGTCGCTGCTTCGCTCAGCGATGAATGGGATTTTTATGGACCTGCGTTTAATGGGGTTGCTGCAGTGATTGTCCAAGCTGGAGGTGCGGGCCAAGGTTTTCTTTCTCCGCCAGCCATTCAATTTAAAGGAGGTAATATTGACTCTGAAACTGGTTTACCTGACCCAAACTTTGTTCCCGCAAAAGCTGAAGCTGTTGTAGGATCATCCGGAAAAATAGAGGCGATAAAGATTTTAGATTCCGGTGCTTTTTATCACAGCAGCCCCAAGATATTAATAGATGGAGTTGAAAGTACAGAGATGGCACCTATTGTTTCTAGAGTGGCAGTTTCATGGGTGGTAGTCACAAGTTACTCCAATCCTGGAGGTGCAATTGGATTGGGCTACCTAGGAGAAGCCGGTTCCCATGCACAGGCACCTCCGCAAAATGATATGTTTGCTGAAACGGTAGCTCATGAATTGGGTCACAACTTCAATCTTCATCATGCCAACACTTACACCTCTCACAGCGAGCGGCCTAATAGTGATGAAGGAGTTACTAATTCCTACGCCAACCCCTATTCTATCATGGGAAACTTGGCTCCCATATCTGCTGGTGAGCTAAATATACCCTCTAAGGTATCGATGAAACAAAATAGAGGCTTTGGTTTTAATCTTGGACAATCTGCAGGAAATGATGTCGCAGGGCTTATTTTTACCCAGGCTGATCTAAATGCCACGGAGTTAAAAGAAACAGATGAAACCTTACCAGCTAACACTTTCAGGTTATACCGGCATGACTATGAACACGGGCCCTACTCTTTAAAACTGGGTGAATTTAAACTAATATTTCCTGATGGCAGTACTCTTAGGGAGACTTTGAGTGAAATTTATTACGATGGAAATTTTTCTATCAAGATTAATGGTTGTGGAGAAGGTGCCGAAGCAACACTTAATATGGCAACTGCCATACCAGATTTGAACATCACCATAGGGGGAAGAGGTTATGCAGAAGAACCTAAAGTAGAGGTCTTAGGCGATGCCAACCAAACCCTTATGGTGATTGACCCTGCATGGATACAGAGGCCGACTGGAACAGGTTCCTACACTCAGGTGGAGCTTAGGGATCTGAGCCCCCGAAGCCCAAGAGGGCTAAGGGGTATGGAGCTACCTGCGTCTATTTTGTCTCCCCGTGGTAAACTAGAGCCAGATCTTTATGATCTGAAGAGTGCTTTAACTTCTTATTGGATTTCCTATCGAAGGAAAGCGACAGAATATGGCCTTACCATCATCAATGGGCACTTTATAGCTCAAATCGGCCAGGATTTCCCCAATTTTCAAGTCGAGCAAAACCTCCTGGATATGACCCTTAACACTCCGGGTGATTTTTCAGATTGCTTTCTTTTACCAGGACACACTTTTTCTGATTATGATTCAGGTGTTCACATAACTCCAATAGGGAAAGGGGGGACGCCTCCGATGGAATATTTACATGTAACGGTTAATTTTGAAACGGCTTTGAATCGAAATTCAACGGTTCCCGATTTTTCCATTAAAACCAGCACGCGAACACCTGATATTGGGGAGATTGTGGAAATCTCTGTGGTTCTTGATTTGGACAATAACAAAACGATCAAAGATTATGGTTTTGGGTGGTTTACAAACGAAGAAATTGAATCGAATCCCTCCGTCTTAAACAAAACGAGTATTACCAAGGTATTTGAAAAACCAGGTCACCATATCGTAAGAGCCGTGGTATCTAACCTGAAAGGGGGCATTGCTTCCAAAAATATAGTCTTCACTGTCGGGGACTACCAAAACTCAAATAAATCTTCGATATCAGGGGTTGTACGCTCGGATAAGCAATTTGTACAGGGGGCTCGGGTTCTTGTTTCGCCCGCCAAAGTTATTGAGCATGAAGTGAGTATTTCAGGAAATGAAAGGGACTGGTTTTTACCTACAGGTGAAAACAATCCATTGAGTTATGTAATTGATGGAGTAAAAGCCCCCAAATTGACGGTAAGGAAAGGGGAGGTTCATAGGTTTAACTTTGATAATACAGCCCAAAAGTATGCCTTAGCGTTTTATGATCACCCTCAACATGAAGCATCCCGGATTAAGTTGGACATGCTGGTCACACCGATTGTGGACAACCGGGGCTCGGGCTATATAGGAAGCCCCGATGTAAATGTCTCGGGAGGAAGTGCTTTTGCCAATTACCTAAGTCATGAAGTTGGAACCATTGAGGATTTTCAAAAAGGGTTAATCGGGGATCCTGATAATTTACTCTTAGTCTCGAGGCCGGGAGCGAAATCTTTGTTGCAGGATACAAATGTGACAGCAATAAATATTCACCCCACGACCCAGGATGACTCTGGCCTATATCTTCAATATGGAGGTCGGGGTCATGATCGGGATAATTTGCCAAATCTTTCCATCTTTCGCTCCAGCTTATGGGAGGATTATATCAATGAACCCAATGCCAGTGCCATTCCATATGTCGATGGGGTCGGCACCATTTCCCCGTGTATGTCTTATGCCTTTCTTGGTAATGCCTGGCAAACCCGGTCCGCATCCGAACCCCTTCCCGAAGTAGTTGTCTGGGGGACGGGCCAGGACGCAAATGTAACGGTCACGCCCAATGCAGTTGGGCCTAATTCCAAAAAGGTTTACAAGGAAATAACGATTCATGACCAGGGTGCAGGTTATGAACCGAACGCAACCATGGCGGTCCTTCATTATCCTTCACAGCCTTTGGCGAGATGGACATTTGACCGGCATGAATCATTGTTTGATGACAAGGACAATGCGCGCTATCAGGCATCCCCTGCTTGGAATCGAGAAATTCTTGAAAACCTTGCCCATTATTGGGACCTCGATGAAGAAAGCGGAACAACCCTGGATGATAAACCACTTTCGGGGGATGGTGAAGATATTGATATCACTGAGGACTTGGGCATGACTGGTATTGAAAATAATACTTCCTGGGGAGTAATGGGGAGAGCGTTAGATTTGGAATTAGGAGGAGGGTCAAAATTAATATTTAAGGAAGCTTCCTCTGATTCGAATTTTACTCTTTCGTTCTGGATCAAGCCCAATAATAGTGATCATAGCTTTGACTTAGGTGGAGTAAGCTCCTTGTTGTCTTTTACTTTTACAGATCAAAATTTTACTTTTAATGGCCAGCCTCTTTCCAGAAAATCGGATGATCAAGGTTGGAGTCATATAGCGATTGTTTATGATGGTGATGGCGAAGGAAAATTTTACTTAGATGGCCAGTCTGTTGCTTTTCAGCAAGCCCTTTCTGTTGGCACTATTGAGAGTACAGACTTCAACGGGTCCATTGATGAAGTTCGAGTGTATACCGAGGCTCTTTCAGATGGGAAAGTGAAGTATTTAGCCGGGCGCACTTTTCTTGATATTTCAGGTAATAAATATCATGCCTCGGGAGTGGGCCCGGACTTCCCATTTGATAGTCCAGGGGAAGGAGACTCAAGTGGTGGTAGCTCTACGGAGAATCCAGGAAAAGGCCCTGAAGGTGATTTTCCCGGTTATTTAGGAGACAGTTTTGCCGGTGAAGGTCATGGTCATTCTGTTTATTGGGATGACAATGACAGTTACCTAGATTTGAGTATTCATGCCCGGGAATTTGCTGGTTACTCTCAAGGTTCCATAAGTTTTTGGGTTAGATCAAGCGGTAGGGATGAATCGGGAGAAGCGGACCTTACGGTATTTTCAGCCACTAATACCGATGACAATGCATCGTATCTCAAGGTGATGATACGGGATAATGGATACCCACAGTTTGAGGTTTTTAACGATGGGCAGGAGGTTTCAAAATTTTATGCCCTTCAAGAGGTAACCCATGGTTTACTGGATCCCACTGCTGATGACTGGCACCATATTGTATTGGTGGTGGGTGATACAACCTCGGCGTTCTGGGTGGATGGAGAACTGGCGGAAACCAAAACCTATGATGCTGCAAGTTCGGGCGATCAGCGTGCCTTTTTTGCGGATGTTGAAAACATGAACTTCATGGCC
>Ga0255755_1001137_pt1 | contig 24890 bp, 23 predicted proteins | sample 011ome_18_FD_179955 | JGI IMG/M metagenome (GOLD analysis project Ga0255755, IMG submission 179955) | Coastal salt marsh microbial communities from the Groves Creek Marsh, Skidaway Island, Georgia - 011501BT metaG (version 2) | ecosystem: Environmental > Aquatic > Marine > Intertidal zone > Salt... | reverse complement strand
CAGGGTAAATAGCCCAACCAAAGATAATAATATACATCATTGTGTTGTATGCTGATTGAACAGCTGGACTTGCAGTATTACATGCAGATTTTCCTTCACCAGCCCATAGCTCATAAATCATGTAGAACCAAGCTAAGCACCCTATAATGAATGCAGGCCAAGCCGCCAAGATTCCTGCTTCACCCATGTAACCAAACACAAGCATTACAAGAGAACCAAATAATAGCTTTTTAAATAAAGAACCAGCAACGTTTGTAGCAGCTGCAAGTATTAAGTAAAATTCACATATTAATAATGGAACTGTTAATAACCAGTCAATATATCTAAATACTGTTGGTGACTCACCAGTTTCTACCCAGACACCTCTCATGTACATGTAATGCCAAAAAGCAATACCAGTTACAAGACCAGATACTGTTAACGATGTTTTCCATTTCGCAGCAACTCTATCTCTTTCAACAAAAAAGAATACAGTTGAAGCTAGAAGTGCAGCTGTAACCAACCAAAATGAAACGCCAGTATAGTCACTAGCATCAAGATCGCCACCGCCAGCAGCAAAAGATGGAAGCGCAATAACACTACCTAAGATTAATAAATATTTCATATTAAACTCCTATTTTATTTTTGAGTAAAAAAATATTACTCCCCCGTTAGTATGAGTCTATGATGATATATAAAAAATTCACTAGTATCAAATATGAAATATTTTATTTTTTATGTTTCTTGCAATTTTTCATATATTAGTGTCAATAATTGTGGTTGCTTAAAAGCTATTGTTTAGTATCATTTAAAAATGAGAGTTGCTATTTATCCTGGTTCATTTGATCCAATCACATATGGTCATATGGATATTATTGAAAGAGGTTGCGGCCTTTTTGATAAGGTTATTGTAGCTATTGCAAAAAGTGAAGCTAAAAATCCAATGTTCACTTTAGAAGATAGAATTAATTTAGCTAAATTAATCTATGAAGGTAACGATAAAGTTGAAGTTGTAGGTTTTCCAAGAAAACTAACAGTTGATTTAGCGAAGGATTATAATGCTTGTGCAATTATTAGAGGCTTAAGGGCAGTATCTGATTTTGAATATGAGTTTCAATTAGCAACCATGAATAGATCTCTTGCTCCTGACATAGAAAGTATTTTTTTAACTCCTAAAGAAACGTTAATATATGTTTCATCTAGTTTGATAAAAGAGATATCTGATCTTAAAGGTGATATTTCAAAGTTTGTTCACCCTGTTGTTGAAAAAGCTTTAAAAGCAAAATTACAAACTTAGCTTTGACATTGCGAACAATAAAAAGTGGCACGGTTATTTACTGTAACTTTTTTAATTTTTGAATTACATTTACTACAATCCAATCCTTCTCTTCCGTATACATTAAGTTTTATTTTAAAATATCCTGCATTTCCGTCAGCTGAATAAAAATCCTTGATTGTAGTTCCTCCGCACTTTATAGCAGAATTAAGAATTTTTTTTGATGAGGCTGTAACCCGCTTACACTCTTCAATAGTCAACTTATTTGATTGTTTAACTGGATTAATTTTTGACAAGAATAAAGCTTCTGAAGCATAGATATTTCCAATTCCAACAACATTCTTTTGATTCATCAAAAGTGTTTTTATATTTGTTTTTGAATTTGTACACAAATTAAATAGATACTTGTTATTAAAAGATTTAGATAATGGCTCAGGACCAAGAAAACGGATTAAATTATGGTTATTAATGTCGCTGGTAATATGTAAAGAACCAAATCTTCTCGGATCATTGTAAATAATTTTCTCATTCTCAAAGATGAACTCTATGTGATCGTGTTTTAAAAAATAATTTTCATCTCTTTTGGCAATTCTTAAACTTCCTGACATACCAAGATGCAACAATAAAGATAAGCTCTCTAATTCAAAAATAATATATTTAGCTCTTCTTTTGAGATTGAGTATTCTTTGATTTTTTGTATCAATTTCAATACTTTTATCTACTTTCCATCGAAGATTCCTATTATTTACCTTTATTTCAATTAACTGCTGCCCTTGAAATTTTTTAATAGCTCTTAAGGTTGTTTCAACCTCTGGAAGTTCAGGCATGAGCTATTCTAATAGGCTATTAATATTTACTAGATCACCTGGTGTAATAGTTCCAGCTGCAAGACTAAGTTTTAATTTAGCAATAATATAATCATACTTTGCATTAGCTAGATTTTTTTCAGCACTATAAAGATTTTTTTCAGCTTGAAGAAGGTCAACAATATTTCTTGTCCCAACCTTATACCCAACTTGAGTAGCCTCTAAAGCACTTGTAGCAGAGATAACTGCTTGTTTTTGAGCAGTCACATTTGCTACAAGAGTTACTACATTTGAATAACCAGACCTAACTTCTTGTATTATTTTTCTTTGTGCAAATAAGGTATTTTCATTTGTTTTTTCATATTGAGCATATGCTTGTTTTCTTTTAGAAGTGACGGCACCACTTTGAAAAATCGGCATGCTAAATTGAATAACATAATTTTTTCTACCGGTTATCTCAGGCACAGGTATACCTTGACCATTAACGTTGATACCCTCATAGTTGAATTGATTTGTTTCAGATTCAGATTGAGTTCCAACAATATCTATTTTTGGTAAATGATTAGATGCAGCACTTCGAGCACTATTTTTTGCTGCATTTTTTCTTAGAATGGCTGCCTTAAGTTGATAATTATTTTTAAGAGCTAAATCTACCCATTGCTCTTTAGATGATGGGTTAGGTTCTTCTATTAGTAGACTGTCTCCAAGTTCATTTAAACTAAATATTTCTCTACCAATTAAAGCATTTAAAGCTTCCCTAGCTGCAAAAAGACGACCCTCAGCATTTATCCTTGCGGCCTTACTTATATCAAATGACAGCTGAGCTTCTTGAACACCAGTAATTGCCGAGAGACCAACTTCATACCTTTGTTGTGCCTGATCTAGTTGTTTTTTTATTGCTTTTTCTTCTGATAAAGCTGCATTTAAGTTATCTATCTCTCTTAAAACACCAAAATAAAGCTCTGATGTTCTAACTATTAAGTTTTGCTGTTCATATGCAAAGTCAGCCTCAGCAGCACTTGATAATGATTTGGATTGTTTATATTGAAACCAGGAATCAAGCCTAAAGAGTGGCTGTGAAAATCTTGCTGAGCTAGAAAAAGAATTATATTCTTGTTGTAACTGTTTATCTTGATAGTATTCATTCCAATTAGTAGAACCACTTAGAGTCAAACTAGGTAGAAGAGCAGCTCTACCTTGAACAACTAATTCTTTATCAGAAAGATAGGAATATTCAGCTGCTTTGTATGTTGGATCATTTTTAAGCGCTTCGTTATAAATATCTAGTAAATTCTCAGCATTAAGATCAGCAACTATAAAAAATAATATTAATGATGATTTTAGTATTTTTTCCATAATGACATTCTAACCTAATATAAATGTTTACAGTGTAAACATTTATAATTTTTTTGGACTTTTATAATTTTTTTAATATTTCTTAGAGTAAAATATTTACCATTAGTTCAATTATCAGTAAGGCATCTTAAAATTGGCAAAAAATTCATATGATGCGGAAGCAATCGAGGTTCTATCAGGTTTAGACCCTGTTAAAAAACGACCTGGGATGTACACGGATACATCTAATCCAAATCATCTTATACAAGAAGTCCTTGATAATTCAGTTGATGAGGCTTTGTCTGGTCATTGTTCGAACATTAAAATCTCTTTATTAAAAGATGGCAGTATCAAGGTTTCTGATAATGGCAGAGGTATGCCTGTTGATATTCATCCTGAACATAAAGTGACTGGTGTTGAATTAATATTATGTAAACTTCATGCAGGGGCAAAATTTTCAGGAGATGACTACAATTTTTCTGGAGGTCTTCATGGTGTTGGCGTTTCTGTGGTAAATGCTCTTTCAGAGACCTTGGATGTAAGAGTAAAAAGAGAATCAAAAGAATATCAAATATCATTTAACAATGGAGAAAAAATTAGCGAACTTAAAGAAATTGCAGAGGTCGGCATTAGAAATACCGGTACATCAATAACCTTCCAGCCTAATTCAGAGTATTTTGAAGATTTAAATGTCCAAGTTAAGTCATTAAAACACTTATTAAAAGCAAAAGCAGTTTTATGTCCAGGTTTAACAATTGAATTTGTAAATGAAAAAAAATCAAATGATAAAGAAAAATGGTTTTTTGAAGATGGCCTTAAAAGTTATCTCATAGATTCTTCAGAAGGATCAGAACTTATTCTCGCTGATTCAATTTTGTGCTCAAAGGCAGAAAGTGCCCAAGGGCTTGAATTTGCTATTAATTGGTCACTTCGACCACCAAAAAACAAATTAGATGAAACCTATGTTAACTTAATTCCAACAGCACAAGGCGGCTCTCATCTTAACGGTTTTAAATCTGGATTACTCGATTCATTAAAAGAGTTTTGTGACTACAGAAATTTGTTACCTAAAGGTTTAAAAATTAATGCAGATGACATAATTAATAATGCTATTTTTATAGTTTCTTCAAAATTACAAAATCCTCAATTTGCTGGACAAACTAAAGAAAGATTGGATTCAAAAGATCATATGTCATTTGTTTCTAGTACAACCAAGGACGCATTAAGTATATGGCTTAATACTCACACTGAAGAAGGTGAAAAAATTGCTGAACTTGCAATCATGTCTGCACAGGCTAGAGCAAAAGTATCAAAAATTGTTGAACGAAAGAAAACTTTTAAAGGCCCAGCTTTACCAGGTAAGTTGTCAGATTGTAATAGCCAAGACTTAAATGAAACCGAGTTATTTCTTGTTGAAGGAGATTCTGCTGGAGGTTCAGCTAAGCAGGCAAGAGAAAGATCATTTCAAGCAATAATGCCACTGAGAGGGAAAATATTAAATACATGGGATTTAGAGAGTACAGAAATTATAAAATCTCAAGAAATAAAAAATCTTTCTACTGCTATTGGCGTTCTTCCAGGTAACAATGATCTATCATCTCTGAGATATGGGAAGATTTGTATTCTGGCAGACGCCGACTCAGATGGATTACATATAGCAACACTACTGTGTGCTTTATTTTTGAGACATTACAAGCCCTTGGTTCAGGAAGGCCGTATCTTCATATCAATGCCCCCTTTGTATAGAATCGATTGTGGAAAAGAGGTTTTATATGCGCTTGATGACTCCCAAAGAGAAGAGATAGTTAAAAATTTTAAAAGTAAAAAAGGTAAACCAAAAATAAATATTCAAAGATTTAAAGGTTTGGGAGAAATGAATCCATCTCAGCTAAGAGAAACAGTTATGGACCCTTCTACGAGACAGCTTGTAAAACTATCAATAAGCCCAAGTGATAATGCTAACTCAATGATGGATCTTCTTTTATCAAAGAAAAATGCAGCTGCAAGAAAAGAATGGCTTGAGAAAAAGGGATCATTAGCAAAAATATAATTATGAAAGAACAATCAAATACAAATTCAATAAGCCTTAAACAGTACGCAGAAGAATCTTATTTAAATTATGCAATGTATGTCATTTTAGATAGAGCTTTGCCAAACATTGGAGATGGATTAAAGCCAGTTCAAAGAAGAATTTTATATGCTATGTCTGAATTGGGATTAGATGCGGGATCTAAGTATAAAAAATCAGCAAGGACTGTCGGCGATGTTATAGGTAAGTTTCACCCACATGGAGATAGTGCTGCTTATGAAGCCATGGTTTTAATGGCTCAGAATTTTTCCTTTAAATATCCACTTGTAGATGGTCAGGGTAACTGGGGCTCTCAAGATGACCCTAAATCATTTGCGGCAATGAGGTATACAGAATCAAAATTAACTAAATTTGCAGATTTATTGATCTTTGAGCTCAAGTCAGGAACAGTTGATTGGCAGCCAAACTTTGATGGCTCTCTTTTAGAGCCAGTAATTTTTCCTGCTAAATTACCTTCTATTCTATTAAATGGTACCTCAGGTATTGCCGTAGGAATGGCAACAGACATCCCATCACATAATATTAATGAAGTCATAGATGCAACCATTCATGTTTTAGAAAACCCAAAATCAGAATTAAAAGACCTTTTAAAAATTATTAAAGGACCTGATTTTTCAAATCAAGCACCAATTATTGCAAGCAACGAAGAACTTGAAGAAATTTATTCGACTGGAAGAGGGGGGTTTAAAGCACAAGCTCATTGGGCGCAGGAAAAAAATGAAATTATTATTAATGCTCTTCCTTATCAGGCTTCTGGTTCAAAAATTCTTGAACAGATAGCTGATCAAATGCTAAAAAAGAAAATACCCATGGTTGTAGATTTAGCTGACGAGGGTGATCATGAAGAACCAGTAAGACTGGTAGTAACATTAAAGTCTAACCGAGTGAATGCAGAAGATGTTATGAATCATCTGTTTGCATCGACCGATCTTCAAAAAAATTATAGAGCAAATATGAACCTTATTTCTTTGAAAGGCGGCCCAAAAGTTTTTTCATTAGTTGAATTGCTAAAAGAGTGGCTTGTTTTTAGAAAAAATACGGTTACAAGAAAATTAGAGCACAGACTGGATCAGGTAAATGATAGGCTTCATATTCTTGAGGGTCTTTTAATAGTTTATTTAGATCTTGATAAAGTTATAAAAATCATAAGAGAATCAGATGAACCTAAAAAAGAAATTATAAAAGCTTTCAAGCTATCAGATATTCAAGCAAATGCAATTCTTGAAATTAGATTAAGACAACTTGCAAAGCTTGAACAAATTAAACTTGAACAAGAGAGAGATTCGCTAGTTGAGGAAAGAGATGAGATTGAAAAAATATTGAATTCTAAAACTAGACTCAAAACCCTAATAAAAAAAGAATTGCTTGAAATAAAAGATGAATTTGGTGATGAACGAAAATCTCCAATAAAAGATTCTTCTGATGCAAAAGTATTCTCTGAAGAGGAAACGCTGATAACAGAATCTATAACAGTAGTTCTTTCAGAAGCAGGGTGGATTAGAAGTGCAAAGGGTCATGAAATTGATCCAGCCTCATTGTCATATCGAGGTGAAGATAAGCTTCAGGATTTTTGTCGAGGTAAAAGTAATCAGCTTGCAGTGTTTTTAGATTCAAACGGAAAAGCATATTCTCTTCCAAGTCATTCACTTCCATCAGCGAGAGGCATGGGTGATCCAATATCAGGCAGAGTTACAGCAGATTCAGGAGTTAAGTTTATATCATCTCTAATCGGTAATGATGATGATAAATATTTAATTATAAACACAGCCGGATACGGATATATTTCTGAATTTAAGAGCATGGTTTCAAATAAAAAGTCTGGTAGAGCGTTTATGAAGCTTCCAAATCAAGCAGAATTGCTTAGAGCCATAAAATTAAGAGATGATCACGTTTATATTGCTGCAGTTTCAAGCATTGGTAGACTATTAATATTCAAAATAGATGAATTACCAATTCTCCCAAAAGGCAAAGGAAATAAAATAATAAATATACCAACCGCTAAATTTTTAGCCAAAGAAGAATTTATGGCTCATGCTCAATTAATTTCTCTTACAGGGTCATTGAGAATAGAGAGCGGTAAAAGGTTTTTAACTTTAAAGTTAAAAGATTTAGAAAATTATATCTCTTCAAGAGCAAAGCGAGGCAATATGCTTCCTCAAGGGTATAGAAAAGTAGATAGAATAATAGAAGAGGTTGAAAATATTTCAACTGATGAAAATTAATTATTTAGTAAGGTAGCTTTTCAGGTGGTTGTTGTCCAAAAAGTCAGTGAAAATTCTTTTGGAATAAATATAAAACCTAATAGCTCCTTAATTGGCTCTAATAGAATAATATTTATTTTAAGCATTGCATTTGTTTGTTTGGGAATAGCGACTATGTTCTTTATAGCAGGAGCCACTTTAATTTTGCCATTTGCAGGGCTTGAGATAGCTATTCTACTTTTAGCTTTTTATCTAAATTTCAGATGGAGCGGAAAAAGAGAGAAAATATTCTTATCAACAGATAAAGTGTTGGTTGAAAAAGGTATGCGAAAGGCTGAATATCGTTGGGAAGAATTTAGAACTTTTACATCTTTTCATATTTATGAAGATATTAATAAAGTTCTTAAATTAAGTTTTCGATCCAAAGGTCAGGACATTGAAATAGGTTCTTTTTTGAATGAGGATGATAAAAAAATTTTAAAAGAAGAAATCTCAAAGATTATTGATGAGCTCAATTATTTAAATTAAATTTGCCAGTTAGTTAACTTTTTCTTAACTTTTATAAGTTTAAATTCTTTTAAATGAGGAATTCCGTTTTTATATGGGGATGCAGTTTCTCCTTGTATTAATGGCCTTAGATACTCTATTGCTTTGCTTGTAACATTCATTTTGTTTGAAGAAATAAAGCTTTTAGGTAATTTTTTTTCAAGATTAGCAATTTTTGATAATGGCGCAGCTTCTATATTCCACTTATATTTTTTTGATTTACCGCGAACTATTATGGGCATCACCCCGTTCATTCCAGATAAAGCAAATTTAATTGCATATGAGCCGACAGCTTCCGCGTGATCAAGATCTACCTTTGATGCAATATGACTTGCACTTCTTTGAAGATAATCTGCTACAGCCCAATGATTCTTGAGTTTTAATTTTTTATTTATCAGATCTGCAATATAAGGAGCTACGCCTCCAAGTTGTGAATGACCAAATGCATCTTTGGTGTCTGATTCAGATAAAAATTTTCCTTTATTATTTTTAACACCCTCTGATACAACAATTACACAAAAGCCTATTTTTTTTACTGTATTTTTAACTTCCAATAAAAATTTTCTTTGATCAAAAATTATTTCTGGCAAAAGAATAATATGAGGAGCGTCACCTTTGTTTGTTCTAGCTAGAGCAGAGGATGCTGCCATCCATCCTGCATGCCTTCCCATAACCTCAAGTATAAAAACTTTAGTTGAGGTTTCTGACATCGATTGAACATCCAAAGAGGCTTCAAGTGTAGATGTAGCAATATACTTTGCTGCTGATCCAAAACCTGGACAACAGTCTGTTAAAACCAAATCATTATCAACCGTTTTTGGGATAGCAATGCATTGAATTGGATAATTGAGTTTTTTACTTATTTGAGAAACTTTAAAAGCAGTATCTGCAGAATCGTTTCCACCATTATAAAAAAAATATCCAATATTATGAGCCTTAAAAACTTCAATCAGCCTGTTATATTCTTGCTCACTTGTTTCAATATCTTTTAGTTTAAATCTACAAGAACCAAATATACCACCTGGCCTATGTTTGAGTGATATTATAGATTTTACTGATTCTTTTGATGTATCAATAAGTTCTTCTCTGAGCGCTCCCAATATTCCATTTTCAGCAGCGAAAACCTTTCCAATTTTATTACTTTTTCTTGCTTCCAAAATTAATGCTCCAGCAGTAGCATTTATTACTGCTGTAACACCTCCAGATTGTGCATACAAAGCATTTTTTTTCATTATATATACCTAAATATGTTGTAATAAAACTTGTTAAAGTATTATAACTAATATGAAGATACATATCTTAGGCATTTGTGGAACCTTTATGGGTGGCCTTGCACAAATACTCAAAGAATCGGGACATCAAGTATCAGGTTCGGATATCCAGTTTTATCCACCTATGTCAGATCATCTAGATTCTTTGGAGATTGAATTAATTGAAGGTTATTCACTAAAGATGCTTCCCAAAGCTGACCTATATGTGATTGGAAATGCTCTCTCCAGAGGAAATGAATCAGTAGAATATATTCTGAACAACCAACTGCCTTTTAAGTCTGGACCTGAAATTTTAGGTGAAATATTAAAAGATAGAAAAGTTCTTGCAGTGTCTGGAACCCATGGCAAGACAACAACTTCATATATGCTGGCTAATATTTTTCTAGCCTTAAATAAAAATATTGGTTATTTGGTTGGAGGAGTCTCAAATAGTATTTCTGGATCAGCATCATTAGGTTCTCATGAGGTATTTGTAATCGAAGCTGATGAATATGATTCAGCTTTTTTTGACAAGAGGTCAAAATTTATACACTACTCTCCATCTACAGTAGTGATTAATAATATTGAATTTGATCATGCTGATATATTCAATAATTTGGATGATATAAAAAGACAATTCAATCATTTACTAAAGATTGTGCCTTCATCAGGAAATATAGTTTGTTTTTATGATGATAAAAATATTGAAGACGTTTTGCGAATGGGTACATGGTCGAATGTTATTAAAATTAACCATAAAGACATTAAAATTGACTTTAGTAAAAAAGAATTAAGCATCACTAATGAAGCGTATTCATTAGCAAAACTGCCTTTAATAGGGGAGCACAATTTCAAAAATTATATTGCTGCAATTTTAGCTGCAAATACTTGCGGTATTGAAATTAGAGATGCTATAGAATCTCTAGAAAGTTTTAATGGGGTAAAAAGAAGACTAGAGTTTAAAGGCGAATACTCTGGAATCAAAATTTATGATGATTTTGCACACCATCCAACTGCAATCTCCTTTACTGCAAAAGCTATAAGGGATGAATTTAAGGATAAAAAAATCTTTGGAATTATAGAATTGGGTTCAAATACAATGTCATCTGGCTATCATGGTCAAGCTATTTATAGCTCAATAAATAACTTTGATAGAGTTGAGTGGCTAGATCATAATAACGTTTTAGAAGAAGAAAACTCACATCAAAACCATGATGATTTCTTAGCTGCTATAAAAAATGCCATAAGGAATTATGAAGTTGTTGTTTTAATGACTAATAAAGACAGTAATAAAATTATTCAACCATTAATTGATTATTTATCATGAAAAATAGTCTTCCAATTTTTCCACTTGGCTTAGTTGCTTTACCAGGGACTATTCAGTCTTTACAGATTTTTGAAGAAAGATATTTGAATATGGTTAAGCAATGCATGTCTGAAAATCATGGCTTCGTTATTGTTTTAAAAATAAACGATTCTTCTGAATTCGGTATTTCAAAAAAAGGTACATATGTAGAAATAATTGATTTTAATAATTTACCAAATGGCCTTTTAGGAATAACCGTAAAAGCTGACAATAAAGTTTCAATAAATAATGTATGCCAACTTGCAGATGGTCTGCATATTGCAGATGTGAAGCCTGAAATAGATCCTGAAGTTGACAATCAAGCCTTGTTAGCAGAGTATCCTGAGATTATTAATATATTATCTCAAATAATAAAACATCCAAAAATTAATGAGCTTCCTATAAAAGTTGACTTTAATTCTGCAGATTCCATTGCATATCATTTAGCTGGTTTGATTCCTTTAACATCAAGTCAAAAACAAAACCTACTTGAGGCATTTGATGCCTCTCAAAGACTTTCAATTTTAGCAAAATATATTGAAAAGATTTCTACTTTGTAACCTAACTTAGTTTTAAAGGCGGCTTATTTGACTTCCTTCTAAGCCAATTGATAGATTTTAAAATTGTTGGAATGGCAATAAATTTTTTCTCTATTATATACTTGCCTGGATAATTGCTAAGCATAAGTCCAATGATTATGGTAAACAAACCTTGTCCAGGAAGAACCAGCATAATTAAACCACCTAAAATAAGTGAGTATCCAACTATATTTTTTAGAATTAAAATTAAATACCAAATCAATGGATTTTGAGACTTTATTTTTGAAACTCTTTTTGTTACAAAATAATCTTCAGGAATTAGTGCAACGAGCCACTTAATACTTAATAAACTGAATAAGAAAACAAAAAGTGAAATTGACCCAAACCAAATAATGACATTTTTATATGCATTAAGAACGTCAATCAAAGTATTTAATGATATTAATTCCAAAATTAGTCCCCTTTTTGATTAATAATGATTTAGTATAACTCTGAATGTTAATTAATTTTTTAGTAATCCATAATTTCTGAGATATAACAAAACTTGACTGAAAAAAAACTTCAAAACATTTGTCAAAATAGTTTAAAAGATAATAAAGCTGAAAATATTTTGTCCCTAGATATAGAAAGCATATCTTCTTTTGCAGACACCATAATAATTGCAACTGCAAATTCAAACAGACATGCAAAATCTCTTGCAGATAAGTTAGTTGAGTCGATAAAAGATCACAAAAGGAATGTTATAAATGTTGAAGGTAAGGTTGAATCTGGTTGGATTTTGGTCGACTGTGGAAGTGTTATTGTAAACATTATGAAAGAAGAAATAAGAGATTTTTATGACTTAGAAGGTCTTTGGGGAGAAAACACCCTTCTTGATAACATAAATCAATGAATTTATCTGTCATTTCGGTTGGTAATAAACCAAATAAGTGGGAATTAGAGGGGATTGAGCATTATTTAAAGCAGCTTAAAAATAATATAAAAATTAATTTTATAAATATTAAAGGGCAGCAGAATCCTAAAAGAACAATCGATGAGGTAATTAAAATTGAATCAGGCCTAATTTTAGAAAAAATTCCATCGACTAGTTATCTCATTTCATGGGATATAGAAGGAGAAAAAATCAACAGTAAAGAGCTAAGTATGATATTTGAAAGGTCTATGCAAACAAATGCTAAAATATGTTTCGTTATTGGAGGCTCATTTGGATTATCTAAAGATATTAAGAATCTCTCAGACAAAGTAATCTCTGCTTCAAATTTTACTTTCCCGCATAGGCTTTTTAGAATAATTCTTATCGAACAGATCTATAGAGCAGTTTCTATAATTAATAATATGCCTTACCATAAATGATTGATATAGATGAGAGGTACGTTGAGAAAAAAAGTTTTTTTAATAGACTTTTAGTTGTTTATATTTTTTTTGGTATTGCATTCTCATTTTTTCTATATCAGACATATTCTTTACAGATATCCGAATACACAAACTATGAATCAGCATCAATCAAAAATAAGACAAAAGAAGTTTTAGTTCAACCAGTTAGAGGAATAATTTATGATAGAAATGGAAACATTATTGTTAAAAATGTTCCAACTTATGACCTTATATTAAAACCCTCGCAAGTAATTAGTATTGAGAATTTTTTAAATAGTATCTCTGAAATTATTGATTTTAATGAATCCGAATTTGATTACATAAAAGAAAATTTTGCTGCAAAAGCAAGTCTTAATAGAGAACTTGTAATTAAAAAAGATTTATCAATGGAAGAAATTGCTAAATTTGAGGTAAGAAGCTACAGATTTCCTTATGCTTTTATTGATGTAAGGTACAGTCGTATTAATAATTATCCACATTTATTTTCACATGCAGTTGGTTATGTGGGCGGCGTCAACAATGAAGAAATTGAAAATATTCTTAGGAATCAAGATTTAGCTCAAATAGAAACAATTTTTAAATATTCCAATGGATTTCAAATAGGTAAAACAGGTCTGGAAAACACCTATGATGATTCTCTTAGGGGTAAATTTGGTAAAAAGGTTTATCAAGTAGATGCAACAGGTAGGTTATTAAAAGAAGAAGAATATATAAAGCCTATAAGTGGTGAAGATCTTTTTACATCATTGGATATCGAGGCGCAAAAAGTTGCATACAATCAAATGAATAATAGGCGGGGAGCAGTTGTTGCAATTGAAATTGATACTGGGGCAATTGTTTCATATGTTAGCACTCCAAGCTTCTCAACTAATGCAATATCAAATGGAATTTCATCAAACGCATTCAATTCACTAATTAAAGATATTAATAAACCTTTTTTTGATAGAGCATCACAGGGAAGATATTCTCCAGCATCAACCATAAAACCTGCAATTGGCTTATTTGGAATTGAAAAAAATATTATCGATTGGAATTTTTCAATGAAAGATCCAGGATTTTTTGTCTTGCCAGAAGATCAAAGAGTTTACAGAGGATGGAGAGAGGGAGGTCATGGTAATGTTAATTTAAACAAGGCAATAATTGTTAGTTCAAACACTTTTTTCTTTTCGCTAGCATACAAATCAGATATCAACGAATTAATAAATCATCTATCTAATTTTGGCTTTGGAAAAAATGTATGTATTGATTGTTTTAATCCTGATAACGGATTATTACCAACACCAGAATGGAAAATGAATAATTTAAATTTTGGATGGTTTAAAGGAGATACTGTTAATTTAGGAGTTGGCCAAGGTTATTTGAGTGCAACACCATTGCAACTCGCATATTATTCAATGATATTAGCAAACCATGGCATATCTCAAAATCTATCCTTTGTTAATAAGAATAAAGAAAAGAAAAAACAAAAAATTAATATTGAAAATATTAATGATCAAGACTGGAATAAAATTCATTCAAGCATGATAGGAGTTATAGATAGTCCAATTGGAACTGCTAAAAGATTACAGAAATTAAAAAAATTTAAGGTTGCAGCAAAATCAGGAACAGTAGAATTAGTAAGTACTGATACAAAAGAAGATTATAAGATTATTAGAAAGAATGAAGGGAATAGAGATCATGCAATCATTATTGCCTTTGGACCAATGCCTAACCCAAAATATGCTGTAAGCGTAGTTGTTGAAAACGGTGAAAGCGGAGGTTCTGTTGCCGGACCGGTTGCTATAGCAGTACTGAATAATTTGTTAGAAAAATGAAAAAAAAATTAGAGTTTAAAAATTTTTCGATATATTTTGATCAATACCTATTTATATCTATTTCTTTATTGTCAGTTTTGGGCTTATTTTTTTTATATAGTGCATCTCAGGGAGATTCTAATACTGTTATCAAGCAATCAATATTTGTTGGTTTTGGATTGGTTCTTATGTTCATATTAAGTCAACCGGATCCCGATTTTTATAAAATTTTTTCAAGTTTATTTTTATTGATAGCAATACTCTTAATGTTTGCAACCATGATTTTTGGTAGGGAAATTAATGGAGCAAAAAGATGGCTGGATCTTGGTTTTTTTACACTACAAACATCAGAAATAATTAAAATAGCTTTACCAATATTCTTAGCTTCATATTTATATAATAAGCCATTACCAATTAGCTTAAAGCATACATTCATAACATTAACTTTAATATGTTTTATTTTTTATTTAGTTTATTCACAGCCTGATCTTGGAACAGGTTTAGTTGTCTTTATGGCAGGTGTCTATATTTTATTTTTAGCAGGATTAAGTTGGAAATTTATTTTTACGTCTTTTGGTTTAATCATTCTTTCAATGCCATTTTTATGGAATAATTTTTTAGAACCGTTTCAAAGACAAAGAATCTTGACTTTTATTAATCCATCCAATGATCCATATGGTAGTAGCTGGAATATAACTCAATCAAAAATTGCTATTGGTTCAGGTGGAATGAATGGCAAAGGATACTTAGATGGATCTCAAGCTAATTTAAATTTTTTGCCAGAAGCAGAAACAGATTTTATTTTTGCTGTAATTGCTGAAGAATTTGGTTTTATTGGTATTTGTATATTGTTATCTTTTTTCTTTTTTATTTTATTAAGGTGCATATATCTTGCATTTAATGCAAGGGATAGATTTTGTAGGTTAACTATTGGAGGACTTAGTCTCGTTTTTGCATCAACATTGTTTATTAATTTAGGTATGGTTGTTGGGATAATGCCTGTTGTAGGAATGCCTATGCCATTTATCAGCAAAGGTGGCTCATCTTTGTTATCATTCTATATAGCTTTTGGAATTATTATTTCCATGGCAACACACAAAAAATTAATGCAAAAATGAAAAAAATTATATTAATTACATTAATAGTTACTTCCTCTTTGCAGGGCAATTATCTAGAACATCCGAAATCAAAGGCTTTGATTGATGAGCTAGTAATAGAACATGGATTTGAGAAATCATTTGTAGAAGATGTTTTATCTAATGCTGTGAAACAACAAAAAATAATTGAATCTATTTCAAAGCCGGCCGAATTTACTTGGACTTGGGATAGATATAAAAATTTGTTTATAGAAGAAAAAAGAATTGCTAATGGAAAATTGTTTATTAAACAAAACCTTAAAACTCTTGAGAGAGCAGAAAGAGAATTTGGAGTGCCAAAGGAAGTAATCACATCAATTCTAGGTGTAGAAACAAGATATGGAAAGATTCAAGGGAATTATAGAGTCATTGATAGCTTGCTAACTCTTGGCTTTGACTACCCTAGAAGGGCTAAATTCTTCAGAAAAGAGCTTGTTGATTTCTTTTTGCTAACGAGAGAAAACCAATTAAATATTAATCAGATAAAGGGTTCATATGCAGGAGCTATGGGGTATGGGCAATTTATTTCTTCAAGTTACAGAGCATATGCAATTGACTATGATGGGGACGGGTATGCAGATTTATTTAACTCAGTTGATGATGCTATTGGAAGTGTAGCTAACTATTTGTATATTCATGGGTGGAAAAAAGAGGGTGAAATTATTTATGATGCTTATCCTAATAATGTAAGAAAAGTTTTTAAACCTAATAAAACACTTTCGAAGTTTATACCTCTAAGTTTCAATGAAGATGGAAAAGAAATATATTTCATTGGAGATGACAACTTTGTTGCGATAACCAAATATAATATTAGTCATTTTTATGCAATGGCAATTTATTATTTATCAGAAGAGTTAACAAAATGAAAAAAATATTAATAATACCTCTATTAACAACATTATTCGCTTTTGGACAAAGTTTCGTGCCTGATGCTCCAGAACTAGATTTAAAAAGCTATATTTTAATTGAACCAAACACAAATACAGTAATTGCAGAGTTTAATTCAACTTCAGAAATAGAACCTGCAAGTATGACAAAGATAATGACGGCATATGTAGCAGCTGATCAAATATCTAATGAATTAATTGCTGTTGATGATGAGGTTCTTATTAGTGAAAAGGCATGGCGCATGGAAGGTTCAAGGATGTTTATCGAAGCTGGTAAAAGAGTTAGTGTATCTGATTTGCTTAAAGGGATAATAATACAGTCAGGTAATGATGCTTCAGTTGCAATTGCTGAGTATGTGGGTGGTACAGAGAGAGGTTTCGTTGACCTTATGAACGCCTATGCGGGATCATTAAATATGAATAACACCAATTTTCAAAATTCTACTGGGCTTCCTGCCGAGAATCATTTTTCATCAGCTAAAGATCTTGCAATTTTGACATCTAATTTAATAACTAAGTTTCCAGAAATCTATTCTTTTTATAAAGAGAAGCAATTTACTTTTAATGAAATTAAGCAATTGAATAGAAATAAACTTTTGTGGAGAGATGACTCTTCTGATGGAGTCAAAACAGGTCATACCAAAGCTGCAGGTTATTGTTTGGTTGGTTCTGCTAAAAGAGGAGATATGCGATTAATTACTGTTGTTGCTGGCAGTGACTCTGATAATAATAGATTTATGGCAAGTCAAAGATTATTAGAATATGGCTTTAGGTTTTTTGCAACACAAAAAATACTTAATGCAAATCAAGAATATAAACAAATAAATATATGGGGCGGGGTTGAAAAAACTCTTGGTCTTGGTGTTTTAGAAGATATATCTATAACACTCCCAAGAACTAGTTTTAAAGATCTAGTCGTTAATTATAACTACAGCAATAATATTCAGGCTCCAATTGAGATTGGCCAAAAAATAGGAACACTAGAAATTGTCAATAATGATGAAATAGTATTTTCTACAGAACTAGTAGCTTTACAAAATATAAAAGCTAAAGGATTTTTTGGTAGACTGTGGTCTAAATTTGTTTTGTGGATACTTAGCTTATTTGGTATGACTGATAATGGATCAGATTAAAGCTGTATTTAATGGTAAGCTTGATTACATAGACAATATAAAGGTTTCTCCTTTTTCAAGGGCATATACATTTTCAGATAGTGTTTACGAAGTTATACCTTTTTATAATAAGAAATATATTTCATTTGAAAGTCACATTGAAAGGTTACAAAAAAGTTTAGATGCACTTTCCATTAAGGTAGATTTAAAAAAAGTTACAGATGAGATAAATCAGCTTTTATCTTCATCTGCTTATGATAATGGTTATATTTATTATCAAGTTACCAGAGGACAGGATATAGTTAGATCGCACATGTACTCTGATAAAATTAATACAGAGACTTTCGGCTATATTACTCCTTGCTCATTTGAAACTAAAAAATTAAATGTAATGATATGTGATGATATAAGATGGGGAAGATGCGATATAAAATCTACCTCGTTATTAGCCAATATTTTGAATATGAATAATGCCAAGTTACATGATTGTGATGAAATTATTATGCATAAAGATGGAATCCTGACTGAGGCTGGTGCTTCTAATTTATTTTTTATTAAAAATGAAACTGTTTGCACACCATCTTTGTCTAACAACATCTTACCAGGTATAACCAGGTCAATTTTAATTAATGCCTTATCGAATAAAGGTATTAAGGTTCTTGAAGGAGATTTTAATTATTTAGAATTGAAAACAGCGACATCTGCCTGGCTTACAAGCTCCACTAAAGGGATAGCTCCAATAGAAAATATTGTTAATTTTGATCACTCTTTAAGTATTGATGACTCTTTTTATATTTCATGTAAGGAAATTTTTGATTCTAAATTTTTTGGTTAATATTTTAATTAGTAGTCAGGCTTACAATCATTTTATCGACATCATCCCAGAAATTTTTTTTAGATAAACCTTTGCTGGTAAGATCAAGTTTATAAACATTTTTTTGCATTGATATGAGTTTTTGTAAAGAATGGAATTTAATAAAATTCAGGTAACCTGGAATTTTGTTACTCCAGATACCTGATTTTTCCAAACTTAATCTAGGGTTTGTGTTTTGTTTTGCAATAGCAGAACTGGTAACAATTTTACCAATTATCCATACTAATAAAGGAGCATAATGCGCTTCAGAATCTTTAATTGAATTAGTAATTCTTAAAGCATGTTTTACATTCAAATTCACAAGAGCATCTTCAAGTTCGAATGGAGCAAATTCAGCTGAATCCATATAAAAAAGATTAGAAATATCCATATCTTTTTTATAAATTAATTTGAGAAAATTTATTTCATTTTGTTGAGCAACCAAGTTTCCAGCATTTAATTCGTTTATGTTCTTTATCACATTTTTTTTGTCTCTTTCAGGAATAAATTTTAATTTAGCCTTTAGCCATATTTTTTCTTCAAAAGATTTTAATTTTCTACATTCAACGATGAGTGCATTTTTTTCCATAGCTTTATAAAGCTTTGTTTTACTATTTAATTTTTCGTTATGAGAGTTAATAATGATTGCAATATTTTCATTATTAAAAATATTTTCTATTTTAAATATTTTTTCTAATTTATCTGGCAATCGCCCTTGATCATGACTTATATCAATGATTAATTTAGATCCAAAAAGAGATCCACCGGAACTCTCAAAAATAATTTGCTCTATTTGATCAAAATTTTCTTTAGTGATCAGTCTTCTTTCATTAAATCCTTTTTTAGATAAATATTCTTTTATTAAATCTTTTGAATCATTTCTTAAGACAACTTCAGAGCCATATATAAAAAAAATATTTTGAGATTTTTCTAGATACTTGCCTAGAGAAAGTGATTCACATTTCAAAGAAATTAACCTCTAGCAGTATTTGATTAAATATTTCATTATCAATAATTTCTTTAAGACTTCTGATTGCTTCTTGTTCAGCAAAAGGATTTAGCTCGCTCGAATTGTATCTTTTCATTACTTTAATGTTTTTATTATTTGTTTTTGAATTACTGATAATTTCAAGTTTAATGCTCGCAGTCACTTCGCCTTCTAGAGACCTGAGTGAAGATCCTGCATATATATTGTAGTTAGTGGAATTAAAGTCTCTTACGAAAATACGAGTTTTATTTTTATCTTTAGTAGATGAATGATTAAAAGACATATTTATTATTTCTTTAAGAGATTCAGGAATGGAATCGTCAAAGCTGACTATATAGTTCCCAGTATCCGGACCAGATGTTATTTGATTAAAACTACAACTTGAAACAAGAAATATAGAAATGAATAAGATTAAAGAATAAAGAAGCTTCATAAAATTTATCTTAACTAGCAAATAAGAAATATTAAAGTATTAAGAAAAATTAATTAGCTAGATAACAAAATTAATGATTTTTCCTTTGATATAAATTACTTTTTTAATATTTTTTCCTTCAAGATTAATGGCAACGTTTTCAATTTTTTTTGCAATTTCTTCTATTTTATTTTGGCTATCTTCAATTTTAGCAGTTGTTTTACCTCTTACTTTCCCATTAATTTGTATTACTAATTCAAATTCAGATATTTCTAATAAGCTGTCCTCAACTTTTGGCCATGAAGATTCTATTTCTTCTGGAGCATTAGATTTATAAAAATGATTCCATAAGTGCTCTGAAACATGTGGTGCAATAGGGTTAAGGGTTTTAAGAATAATAATTATTGTTTCATTTAAACAATATTTTTTTGAGTCTGAAGCATCTTTGTTTTTAAATTCCTCAGGTATAGCATTTAGAAGCTCCATTATCGAAGCTATTGCAGTATTAAAGGAAAATCTTGTTTCAAAATCATTGGTAACTTTTTTTAATGTTGTGTGTGTTTTTCTTCTTAGTTCTAGCTCTTCTTTTGAAAAGTTATTTGGTATACTAATTTCTTCGTAACTTTTGTTAATAACTAAATTCCATATCTTTTTTATAAATCTTGATGCACCTTCAACTGAAGATTCAGACCATTCTAAACTTTGTTCTGGTGGTGCGGTGAACATCATGTAGAGTCTTACTGTATCGGCACCATATTTATCAATATAAGACTGTGGGTCGACTGTATTGCCCTTTGATTTAGACATCTTTGCACCATCTTTAAGAACCATGCCTTGGGTTAGTAGTTTTTTAAATGGTTCATTGCCCTCAACCATACCCATGTCTCTTAGGGCCTTATGAAAAAATCTTGAATAAAGTAAGTGAAGTATGGCATGTTCAATGCCGCCAATGTATAAGTCTACAGGAAGCCAATACCTTGTGTTTTTATCAAAAATTTCACTATCATTATCAGCAGAAGTAAATCTAGCATAGTACCAAGATGAATCCATAAAGGTATCAAATGTGTCAGTTTCTCTTTGCACTTCATTAGATATTTTGAAGAAATTTTCATTTTGACTTAAAGGGATTGGTGGAGAATTTTTTGGTAAATCTGGAAGAATTACAGGAAGTTCATTTTCCTCAACCAATTTAGCATCACCGTTTTCATATATTACAGGTATTGGACATCCCCAATATCTTTGTCTACTAACTCCCCAATCTCTTAATCTAAATTGTATAAGCCCTTCACCAAGATTTTTTTTACTTAGATCTTCAATTATTTTTTTTGATGCTGAATCTGAGTTCAAGCCATCATATTTATCCGAGTTAATCAAAATACCTTTATTAAGAACAGGTAATTTATCATCTTTGCCAATTGAAATAACTTGTTTTATATCAAGATCATATTTAGAAGCAAATTCAAAGTCTCTCTGATCATGCCCAGGAACACCCATAACAACGCCTGTGCCATAATCAAGAAGTACAAAATTCCCAATCCATACTGGGATTCGTTTATTCGTAAGAGGGTGTATAACTTTAATTCCTGTATCAATTCCCAACTTTTTTGCTTTAGCCATATCTGCTTCTGCAGATGATGTTTCTTTACATTTGATTAAGAAAGATTCAATTGCCTTATCTTTTTTTGAGAGGCTTAATGCAATTTCATGATTTGGAGAAATAGCTATAAAAGAGACGCCAAAAATTGTATCAGGCCTTGTTGAGAAAGCAGTTAGGCATTCTTCTGAGCCTTCAATTTGATATTTGATTTCTGCTCCATGAGATTTACCAATCCAGTTTTCCTGCATTGTTTTTACATTTTCTGGCCAATCAACTTCACTTAATGATGAGAGTAGCTCATCAGCATAATCAGTAATTTTTATAAACCACTGGTCAATTTCTTTAATTTCTACTGGAGCGCCAGACCGCCATCCCTTTCCATCTATTACTTGTTCGTTTGCCAGCACAGTTTCATCTACTGGATCCCAATTAACTAGTGATTTTTTTTTATAAACGAGACCTTTCTCAAAGAATTTTTTAAAGATTAATTGCTCCCATTTATAATAATTTGGCTCGCATGTTCTTAGTTCTTTAGACCAGTCATATCCTAATCCCAGAGCTATGAGCTGTTGTTTCATATGTTCTATGTTGTTATTCGTCCATTCTTTAGGGCTGACTTTATTAGCAATTGCTGCATTTTCTGCAGGTAGTCCGAATGCATCCCAGCCCATTGGTTGAAATACATTAAAATTATTCATTCTTTTGTATCTAGATATTACATCGCCAATGGTATAGTTTCTGACATGACCCATATGGAGTTTGCCTGATGGATATGGAAACATTGAAAGACAATAGTACTTCTCACGATTATCGGGCTTTGCTTCAAATCTTGCATCTTCAATCCACTTTTTTTGAGCAGATTCTTCAATTTTTTTTGGATTGTATTCAGTTGTCATCTTTCAAAAATTCATTTTCTAAATAGTTAATTGTATGGTTATTATCAACAAAAGTTTTGTCATGAAGAATTCTTTGATGAAGAGAATGATTGGTTTTAATTCCATCAATAAAAAACTCATCTAATGCACTAATCATTCTTTTTATGGCAGAATTCCGTGAATTGGCTTGAGTTATTATTTTTGCTAGAAGAGAATCGTAATAAGGTGGAACAGTATAACCCCCATATATATGTGAATCATATCTAATACCAAAACCACCTGGTATATGCATTTTTGTTATTTTTCCAGGAGAAGGTTGGAATGTTTCTGGGTCCTCTGCATTAATTCTACACTCCATGGCATGCCCATTAAAATTTATAGATTCTTGTTGTAAAGTTATTTCCATACCAAGAGCAATTCTTAGCTGAGCCTTAACAATATCAAATCCAGTTATCATTTCTGTAACAGGATGTTCAACTTGAATTCTTGTATTCATTTCAATGAAGTAGAATTCACCATTTTCATATAAAAATTCAATTGTTCCTGCTCCCTCATATTTAAGTTTTTTACAAAGGCTGATAGAAGCTTCATATGTTTGATCGAGAGCAATTTGGTCGATATTTTTTGCAGGTGCTTCTTCGATAATTTTCTGATGACGCCTCTGCATGCTGCAATCTCTAGTTCCCAGATGGATAGCATGACCTTTACCATCGCCAACTACCTGAATTTCAATATGTCTTGGATTAGGAATAAATTTCTCTAAGTAAATTTTTTCATTACCAAAAGCATTTTTTGCTTCTTGCATTGTTATTTCTGCACTTGAAATAAGGTCATCTTCACTTTCGACAACTCTCATTCCGCGACCACCACCACCAGCAGTAGCCTTAATCATGATTGGATAACCTATGTTTTCTGCAATTTTTTTAAATTCTTTCGGGTCTTCTGGAATATCATCTTTATAACCTGGAACAATTTGAATACCAGAGTCTTCAGCTAATGTTTTTGCAGTTATCTTATCTCCCATATTTTTAATAGTTTCTGAGTTAGGCCCAATAAATTTAAAACCACTTTTTTCACACATCTCTGCAAAATTAGAATCTTCAGCAAGGAACCCATAGCCAGGGTATATTGCATCCACTTGTGTTAACTCAGCAGCAGAAAGAATTGCTGGTGTATTCAGATAGCTTTCAAGTGGAGAGGCTGGACCTATGCAAACTGTTTCATCTGAAAACTTCAAATGTTTGAGGTCTTTATCACCCTCTGAATAAACTGAAACAGTTGAAATATTTAACTCTTTACAGGCTCTTATAGCCCTAAGTGCTATTTCGCCTCTGTTTGCGATAAGAACTTTAAAAGACATGATAATTTAGTTGATCGTTATAATATGTTGTCCGTATTCGACTGGTTGCCCATCCTCTACGTTAATTGAAACTACCTTACCGCTAAAATCAGATTTTATTTCATTCATCATTTTCATAGCTTCAATGATGCAAAGAACATCACCTTCTTGAACAAGGTCACCAACCTTAATAAATGGATCCTTATCTGGACTTGGCTTTCTGTAAAATGTACCAACAATTGGCGATGTTATTTGATTGCCTTCAATCTCTTCTTGATGAACCACCTTTTCTGATGCAACATTTGCTTCATGCACAACCTGTTTTTGTATTACTGGTTCGACATATGTTTGAGATTTATTATCTCTTGAAATACGAACCGACTCATCTCCTTGGCTAACCTCTATTTCTTTGAGATCAGAGTCCTGTAACATCTCAATTAATTTTTTAATTTTTCTAATATCCATCTAACTCTCCAAGTTATTATTAATAGCTTCATTAAGTGCTAGCTCATAACTTTTTAAACCCTGTCCTTTGATAACTTTTATTGCTATATCAGAAAGATATGAAAATTTTCTAAAATCTTCTCTATTATCAATATCAGAAATGTGCACCTCATAGAATGGAATTTCTACACTAGAAAGAGCATCTCTAATTGCAATACTAGTGTGCGTATAGGCTCCAGGATTTATAATAATTGAATTTATATTGTCTTTTAATTTTGCATCATGAATAGCATTAATTATTTCATGTTCAGCATTGGTCTGCTTGCAATATAATTTGCAGCCTTGCTTTTCAGCAAGAATTACAAGATTTTCTTCTAGCTCGGACAATGTTGCCTCGCCATATATACCTTTTTCTCTCATACCTAATAAATTTAAATTAGGCCCATTTATTAATAAAATGTTCATTTTAGCGATTTTAACAGAAATTAGACGAATTTATAAATTTTTTTAAAGAAGTTTATGTATTTGTATTGGATAGCAGATACCTACATCAGCACAGCCTTGGTATTTTATCAATATATTATTTAAATCCAACCCTGTCATATTATTTAATTTAATTAATGCTTTATTCCTGAGTATTCTACTTTCACCAAAGAATTCATCTTTATGCATATATTCTTCAGATTTTAAAGTTTCAAACTTAAATGTCTCATT
>Ga0255755_1001136_pt1 | contig 24902 bp, 16 predicted proteins | sample 011ome_18_FD_179955 | JGI IMG/M metagenome (GOLD analysis project Ga0255755, IMG submission 179955) | Coastal salt marsh microbial communities from the Groves Creek Marsh, Skidaway Island, Georgia - 011501BT metaG (version 2) | ecosystem: Environmental > Aquatic > Marine > Intertidal zone > Salt... | reverse complement strand
ATTTGAGATCCGTCCCGTTCAGTTTACACATCACATGCTTCTCCACGATATCGCGACACGCGCCGCCATTCAGCAACGCCTCTCTGAACAAACGCCACAACGGCAAAGGTTTATTCTCGAGAACCTTTCGTAGTCTCTCGTGTTCCTCTTCCGTCAAGTATTCGGAGGACATGGTTGACTTTTTCGAGTGAGTGAGAGCAAAACTTTCTTTTTTTCTGAGAGCAGCTCGTTGCTCAAACAACGAGAACGCCTCTATGATAAAACAAATCGTATTATTACAACTTCTCGACGAAGAACACGTCGCCGGACGCGACTCCCGCGGCACCTAAACTACTGCTACTTCTATTACTACTGCTTCTGTATATTCTCTTCTTCTTCTCTTCTCCAAACCTACCGCCTCTCGTGACTAAGCAAAAGTCTGAATCTTCTTTATCTTCTTCTTCTTCGAACGAATACGACGCCAAGACGAAATCGAAGAGCGAGGAGACGTCGTCGGTGTCGTAAAATCTTCGATCGATAGCCTCGCCCGTCGGTAAAGATATTCGTATTCTCACGACGTTGTTTGTTGTCGCCGTCTTCAATGTTGACGACGACGAAGCAAGTGGTGGTGGTGGTTCTAAAGGAAGCTTCTTCGCCATCGCTTCTCGAAATCGTCTTAATTTCTCTTTGCGTTCTTCGTTTCGTTCGATTCGCCGTCGCGCCTCTCTCGCCTCCGCGAGTTTCTTCTCCTTCTCTTTTCTCTTCTCTTCCTCGTCGTTTCTATTTAACGTGTCTATGCGCTCGACGACTTCGTCGTGTTCCATTGACGGCGCTAAATCCACCTCCACGTCCGTTTCTATTAAACTCGCCACGATATCTTCTTCGCCGCCTTCAACTTTCAACGAGACCACTTTCAACTCGAATACAAACTTTGATTCCGACGGAGAAGAAACAGAAGAAACGAATCCGGAAAAGTCCACCTCAAAGACATCCCCGACGTGCACGCACGACCGCTGCACCAAAACGTTCTCCAAAACCATCTTCACGTCCGCCTCGGGATGACGAGTTAAAAACTTCGAGAACTCGTTCGATTTCGGTTGCAACTTCACCCACTCGCACTTCTCGAGCGCTCGAGAGCGAAACTCCACGCGGAGGAGATTCTTTTCATCGCCAGATGAATACCCTAATCTCTTATACAAGTCTGTTGGAATGACCACGGAATCTTCCTCCGCTTGGTAATCCAATGCCGCGCAGTAACATCCTTTGTCTTCATCTTCGTCTTCATCTTCATCGACTCTCGAAACGTAAAAAAACGCATTCGGTTGCCTCGCACCCATCTCGTCATCAAATCTCTCGAGCATTCTCAGCGCACTCGCTGGCAGTTGAATCTTATCCTCCCTTCGCGTGCGAATCCCACGTTTCAATGCGACGTCCTCCACGCGAACGCGTAACTCTGCTTTCCAAAGCACCTCGTATCGCTTCTCCTTCTTCTTGCTTTTCGTTTTGGTTTCCGCGTTTGTGTTTCGATTGGTTTCCCGTTGCTGCTCCCCTTCCCGGAGTCTTCCTCTCGCGGCGGCGGTCGCTTTAGAGCGCTTCTTTTCCATCTCTTTCTTTTGCTCTTTGCGGAGTTTTTCGGACGGGTCGTTCAGGCCGCCGAAAAACATTCTTCGAGTCGACAGAGAGAGGACTTGTCGTCGCACAAAGCGCAGAGCAGCGAGCGGAAATGGAGAAATTCGCGCGTCACTTTTTCTCACGCACAACTGCAAACACACACACAAATATGCTTCGAACGAGATCAACAAAACACGCATCATCGACTTTAGCAGCGGCAGCGGCTTCGAAAAGAGTTATTCTCTCTGTCTCCTCCTCCAGAACGTTCGTCGGGAGTTTTGAGGAGGAGGACTTTGATGACGAGAGAAGAAGAGGAAAGATGATGCGTTCTCGACACCAACAACTGAATCCAATTGGATCCTACTCATCATCATCATCATCATCATCGAGCGTGAAGAAGTCCTCGTTCTGTAGGGCTCGTTTTTCGACGAGAAGCAATACTAACGATGACATTGATAATAATAATACTGTTATTATTAATAATAATCTACGACTTCGTCGCCAATTCTTTAATTCGTTTAGAGGATACGCGAGTAGTAGTAATAGTACTAGCAAAAGTAGTAGTAACAACAGTAGTAGCGAGAAGAAAAATGATTCATCGGGTGCTTTAACCATCGAGGAGGACGAGGAATTCGACGAGATAACCGATAAATGGATACCGGAGAAACCAGTGACGAAAGCGGAAACGGCGGGGTATTCCGTGGTGATCGTGCTTGGGTTAGGGTTAGCCGCCTCGGCTTTATTTTTCGCCAGCAAAGAGTTATTCATGAGTCCGAAAGAATACGTGGCGTTTAACGCGGCTTTGAAACAGATCGAGTTGGACCCGCGAGTCACGTCGGCGCTCGGCGAGAGCATCACCGGGTACGGGAGCGAATCGAGAAATCGAAGTCAGCGACAAAGAATTCCACACACGATCGTGAGAGACCCGGCGAGTGGGAGAGAGGTGGTGAGAGTGCAATTTCACGCGAGAGGGGCGAGAGGGAACGCGACGGTGCACGCGGAGTACGATCCGAGCAACGCGGAGGAACCGTTTGGGTATTTGATTGTTGACGTGGAGAGACCGAGATCGATGCGGTTGGTTGTGAAAGAGCCAAGACAGAGGCGCTCGATTATGGGACCAGGTACGAGTTTAGTAGGGTAATATATGTGTGCGTGTATATGCATGTCGTTGTTGCGTTTGTCTTTCAAAACTTTATGCGCGTTGTTATATCTTTTGGCAAAACTCTCCAGGAAACGAACAACACAAGCACTTGCGTTTGCCAACAACGTTGCCTGCTGATAACGGGTGCTTCTTTCCCAACGTTGTGTTCTTTTTGTTCTCCTTCGCATCCTCCTTCTCGTCGTCGCTACTAAGCAAATCAATCACGACCACGTTCTCACCATCATTCTTCCCCTTCTTCTCCTTCTTTTCTTCTTCACTATCACTACTACTAATCAAATCTATGGCGACAATTTCGCTCTCTAGATCTAAACCAAATTTTTTACTGAAATCCATCGTCTCTTTCATTCGTTTCTCCGCCGCTCTTCTCGCGGCTTCTCGCGGATCTACGTCTGGTCTCACCGCCGCACCGCCGCCCAATTTTACGCCGCCGACTGGGATCATCTTCTTGTGTTGTTCCAATCGCTTCAACGCCGCGTTCCGCGCGCTCTCTCTCGGGTTAATGCCTAGCTTTTGCTTATCCCATGCGCCGCCAAAACCTCTCGTGCCAATTTTTCCAACCGATTTCGCGTCGAATCCTTCACCCGTGCCGCCTTTGCCTTCCTTCTTCAACTGGTCGTATTCCTCCTTCAACTCGTCCAAAAGTTTCCAAAACACGTCGTCGTGAGGCCCTCGAACGATGTGGGTTAACTCGTGCAACAATACTAAAATAACGTGGTCTAAATCGAAAAACGTCTTCCCGTCTTTACCGCCACCGTATTTCGTCGGTTTCCTCAACATCACCGTGATTCGTTTCCCGGCGTTGTAGTTCACGCCAATCGGCCCGGTGTTTTTGGGAGGCATTTCCGCGACGACAGGCACGGACCATTTCCTCTTCTTCATGATCGGTTGCACTTGCCAACACGCCCTATCCAACAAATCCTTCGCGACGTCCGCATCCTTTTTAAACTGTTTCGATTGCAAAGGTTTCACCTCGTGCACTTTGTATTGCGCGTTGGCGAGCGACATCGTATTATCAATCACACTTCCTCGCGTCTACTACTCCGTGCCTTCAATCACTACTCGCAAAACGAATCTGCTCCTCGATTTCTCGTCTCTCCTTCTCTAAAACGTCCAAAGTCTTTTGCAATCGTCCCGTCGACCACGAGCGCAGTTCCTCGCTGCTTACAAGTCCAATCTTTTCCGCCACCACAGAGGACGAGAAAGACGAGAAAACCAACGGCCCGCCTTTACCGCTGCCGCTGCCTTTCGCCCTAAAACCGCCGTATCTCGCGACAGCAATGTTGTTTAACGCCCGCTTCGTCTCTTTCGCTCGGGAAACGAGCGCGAAGAGCGCGCACGTCAACACCGCGACCAGGCACACGAACGCTCTGTTCGAGGTGTTGGTGTTTGCTTTCTTCCCGAAAATGTAATGCAGAAGATGATGATGATGATGATGACAACACCTGTTCGTATTCGCGCGCATTAACGAAGACGACGACCCCGAGACGCGGCAAAGCACAACTCCGGTAAAGCGAGAGAGGAAGCCCGGCGTGGTCGCGTGATTGCGCTTCGATTGTTGTTCTCTCTCTCAACACTGAGGAGATTTTCGAAATATCTTTCCCGAAGTGTCGTCACAAATATCGCGCTCGGATATTGAGAGAGATACTTTTGCAGCAGACTCTCTCTCTCTCCGTTGCAAACGGGGGAAGGAAAGAAGAAATGCGCTCCGTTTCGAGCGTTTTATTCTCCTCCTTTTTCGTCGGAGGAAGAGGAGGAGGAGAATCTTTGTCGTCGTTTACGTCGTCATCGAAACGCGTTTTTGATGATCCTTTTCATCGGGGAAGGAGGAGGAGACATCCGAAAGCGGTTTCTTTATCGAATAATAATAACAAGGACAACGACGATGACATCGGTCGGCAAACAAAGTTCTCGTTCGAAAACGAAGGCTCGAACAACAAATCAAAGTTAAACGCGGAAGTTTTGGTGAAAGAAACCGCACTGAGAGCGGAAGAAGCGAGAGCGAAATCGTTGTTACAAAAAGTGAAACGCTTGAAAGAAACACAGGACAAGAAAATCGAGGAGGAGCAAAGAGAGTACGAGGAGGAGAAAGAAATGACGGAAAACGAACAGAGACGGAAAGTGAACAAGGAGAAGATGAAATTGGTAGGCGGGAGAGATCCGGCGAATAGGCCACCGGGGCCGATTTGGGCGTCCGCGGTGGTGTGCGCGGTTGCCGCGGTTGGATTTTATTATCTGACGATAAACACGAGCGATGGGATCGTGGAGTACGTGAAGGACGCGTTCGGAAATTTAGGACCGACGTATGCGAAATCAGGGTTAGTCTCTTTAACGGTTGGTACCGGGGTGGTTTTATCGTCCGTCTTTGCGTTTTCGGCGATTATATTAGTCTTAATCGGCGCGCAAGAAACGAAACGGTTGATCTCCAACGAACCGGTGGTGTATTTTAGATGCTGCGGCTGCGACGAAAAGTGCTGCCAAAACGGCCCACATAATAAAGGCTATTCCACTCGTTTCATCTACCGAAACGACGGGCGTGGGTACGAAACTCGAAGCGCGGAACGCATGCGCGCGCACTTACGAGTCTCGAAAAATTGCACGCCGTTGGAGCCGTTGATTGTGTATCCGCGCGAAGCGAAATGGGGGTGGTGGGGGCCGAACGATCTCGTTCGGTACCAAAACGAAATGCTAAGGATGAAAGAGCAAAAGCAAGGAAAGTTTCGTTAGAGATTTAGTCGTGTAGTCACGTAGTGGTTCGTAGAAATATATGTGTTAGATTTTTAGCGCGCCTAAAATAAAATGCTACTAATGACGTTTCCTCATCGCGACGAGCAACGACTGCTCCCATTTCTTTTTGAACTTTGCATACAAAAACAACGCAGCTCGAGCATCTTCCGCGGACGAGTGCTCGCCTTCTTGAATCGTCATGCGTAAGTGCGTCTTCGTCAGCTCTTTTAAACTCCTACAGCCTCTCCCTCTCGGCGCGCCTTCGACGCACCGTTCGTGCGATCGCAACGGTCTCGTCAGCGGATGATACAGAGCCGTATCTCTCGTCCGCTCTCTCGGGTGATTCAAAAGCAACGCTTTAAAATCATTCTTCAATCCGTGACCGACGACGATTTTCTTCTCGATGAGCTTCGACACCATCTTTTGCACGTCTGCAAATTTTGGCGCGTTTTTCAAATCTCTCGGACGCACGCCCGAGACTTTGGTTCGGTAGTCCGTCACTTTCTCCGTAGTTTCCACGAACGTATCCAAAACGACATTCCCGTGTTCGTTCACGACCGTGACTCGAGCGAGCACGGACCTCGTCCCGTCCTCGCCGACGCCGACCATCTCGCAATCTATGGCTAAAGTTTCCGTCACGGAAGCGTCGCGAGAGGTCGGCGTCGGTCTCCGTAACTCGTCGTCGGCATCCTCGTCGTTACCCCGACGACCACATTCATTTTCAGCATCGTTCCCATCATTGTCGTAATAGTTTTCTCTCGCCGATGCCGACGCCGACCGGGATGGCAAAGGCGCATCAAAATCGCGTTTCCTGCGTTTCCCTTTCTCGCTCGTCTTGATATCTCCTCTCGCGACCAATTTGTGCCAGTTGGTGGACACCGACGGCGCCTTCGATAACAGCAACGAGGACGACGCTTTCTGTTTCTTTCGTTTCTCATCCTTCTCGTCGTCGTCGTCTTCTTTTTCCTCCTCGTCTTCTTTCCCTCTCCTTCGCTTCCTCTTAAACTTGTTCTTCCATTTCTTCTTCTTCTCGTTGCCGGCGGCGACTTCCTCCTCTCCCACGTTCTTCATTCCTTTCTTCTCCTTCTCGCGTTTCTCCTCGAGTGCATCATCACTTCTCGACGAAATCCTCCTCATTAAAGTCGTCCCGCGCTTCTTTGACGTCTCTCTCTCGCTTCTTTTCCCGTCGTTTCCGTTTCCGTCGTCGTTCAAGTACCACGGCATAGAGTCGCGTCTCTCTCTTAATGGGGAATGCGTTTACGCGAAATGTCGCTTCACTTTTACTTCTTTCCCCGAGTTTCGCTTTATACTCACATCGACACAGACGCACGCTTTACTCCGCGCTTTAACTCCAAGCGCGACTCCCGTAAAACCTTTACGTTATATATATATATCGCGCGTGTGGTCTTCTTTTTTGTCTCTCGATTTGGGTTTAAGAGCGAACGCTTTGATGCAAACAATCCACCACTCGTGCTCGACGAGAACTCCGCAAAATCATCATCACGAACGCGCTTTTGCGAAGGAGGCTTTCACGGCGGAGACTTTTACGACGACTCGCATTCGTTCTTCCTCTCCCAGAAGAGCGGCGAAAACTTCGTTGAAATCGACGAGAGCGATGATGACGATGCTCTCGAGTGAAACGCGACGACGAGGCGTCGTAGGGGTGGTCGTCTCGTTGGCGCAGAGAAGCGCAGGGAAAGGCGGCGGCGGAGGTGGAAGATACGCGTCTTTGTCTTCCTTTTCTTCGCGCACTTCGCTTCATTCGTCGAAGTCTTTTTCTGCAAAGGCAACCGGAAGAGAAACAGAGGACGACATAAAGAACGGGAAGAACGACGAGAGGAACGCGAATACGATCGGCGTGTTTTCAAAAACCGCCTCCTCTTCCTCCGCGGGTGCCTTCTCCTCCTCCGCGGGTGCCTTCGCCGGCGGCGAAGAAGGGGTAGACGCGTTTGAAGGACAGGAAGTTATCGACGCCACGCGAGAAGAAACGGACGGGCAAACGTCGATTGGGCAAACGGGAACGGTGACTTCGATTCAACCGGGCGGTTTGCTCGTTTTGGAAGGTTTGCGGTCGAGCGTGCAACTCGGATCGGTGTTGCGCTTTCCCGGGTTACAAGCGAAGGCGATTTTGTTAAGTCACAGGGAGCCGAAATCGTTCGCGATGTTAGCGACGAAGTTGGGCGCGGTGCACGTGCCGGATTCGGATAACGTGGCAGAGATTAAAGTCGGGGACGCGTTGGAGGTGGAGAAGATGGACGAGGAGAACAAGAAAAGTAAATCGAAAGCGTTTCAGATTCCGCCGGAGAAGGATTTGAGAGGAAGAATTGTTTCCGCGTTGGGGGCGCCAACGAGCGCGAGCGGATTTCAATCCATCTCGGAAGCGTATTTGAGCGAACAAAGTGGTGAGAATTTAGTCGCGGATCCACCGCCAGTGGACGCGAGGAAACCAATCACGACGCCTTTGATTACCGGCGCGTCCGCCGTGGATGTTTTGACACCGATTGGAAGAGGACAGTGTTTGCTCGTTTCCGGTGAACCGAACACGGGAGTTTCTGAGTTTTTACAGATGTCCGTGAGCGCGCAAAAAAAGAGCAACGTTCGGTGCGTGTACGCCGCGGTGGGTGCGAGTAAAGAGAAATCGCAAGAAATCGCCAGAGCGCTCAACGTTTTAGAAGAAGAAAATACGAACACATCGACAACTGTAGTGACAGTTTCCAAAGATGCCACAATTGCGGAAAGATACGTCGCTACTTTAACCGCTTTCGCTATCGCGGAAGGCGCGCGTAAAAGCGGCCAAGATGCGCTCTTGTGTGTCGACGATTTTAGCGGGATGACAGGATTCGCGCGAGAAATGGCCGAACTCGCTCCGGATGCAAAATTAGACGACGAATCCGACGAAAACAAAGAAGAGATTGAAGGAATGTTAGTGAGCGCCGCCATGGCGGAGCGCAGACGGTTTTTAGGAACGACTTTACAAAGAGTAGCTCGATTGAATGATAAATTAGGGGGTGGGTCGATCACGTTGTTAGGAGCGATGACGCATCCAATTGGCGCGTACGACAAAGACTATACCGGTTCTTTAAATGGTGAAGGATCGATTGATTACATGCAAAAAGCGCGAGAAACGGTTGCAAACTTCGAGAACATGCCAGAAGCGTTGCAAAAGAAGCTCGCGGATGGGTTGAAAAAGAAAGGCGAAGCAGCATCGCAAGCGTCGAGCACTACGAATTACGCCAAACGCAACAATCAAACGAGCGCACCGGAAAATGCGTACACGCAACCGCGTCCGTTGGTTGAGGAGTTTATGTCCATCACAGACGGGCAAGTGTTTATCAAAGATTTCGATCCTGAAACAGGATGGATTTGGGATCAAAAAATGTCCGTCAGTCGCATCGGCGCGCCGGGGCAAGCGCAAGCGTTTAAAAAAATCAACGCGTTAGAGCTTCGTTTACAACTCATGCAATCCGACGACATGTCTGCGTACGGCAAGTCCGGCGAAGAGAAGAGAAAGTTAAACGCGAAATCCGACGCGGTCGGGTTATTTATGAAACAAACGCCCGGTGAGGTACGATCGATTGCTGAATCGTTCATAGGCGTTTACGCTATGACGAAAACCTCCTTCGCGGAGAGAGAAGACGTAAGCGGAGCAAAAATGCTAGAATTTGCCAACGCGTGCATTGCGCAAGCAAAAATTAATATTGCAGACGTGGTAGAATCAATCAATGCGAGTTCAATTGGCGCGTTGAGCGCGGAGGATGAAGGCAAGATCGCGGCGGTTGTCAAAGATGTCGCGGCTAAGATGTTTTAGAAAAAATGTCTGTGTGTATGTCTCTCTTATTAGCATTACAACGTATGCGATTGTGTTTCTCTTTTCTAATAATAACGAATATAGTACAGCAGATAGTAGCACCAACGGTACCCACATCATGCAACTCTGTCCTTCCTTCCGCGAAATGTTCTTCGTGCTGCGGTTTTCTTAACGAGTTGCAGAACGACCTTCATCACGTCTGCTCGACCGAAACCGTTTCGCCTCCCAATCTTTTTGCGACAGTCTGCGCCCACGTTTGGATCAGAATATTCCAAGAAGAATAGCAAATCGTCTATGGTGAGGTATTTCGATCCTCCACTTTTCGACAGAAGAGTTTTCTCCTCTGCGTCTCGCAAAATCTCCGATATTGCATCGAATCTCTCCGTCGAGGAATTTTTTTCTTCACTTTTCATCTTCTTTGGTGGCGGCTTTGTCGTCGTCTTCGTGCTACTTTTAGAAAAGTGTGGCACGCGTGCTTTGGGCGGCGGCGGCGTTTTTATCGTTGTAGCTTTCTCTATCGTCTTTGCTTCCTTCGTCTTCCTCTCATCCAACGTTGTGAACGCCATCGCTACTTCCTCGTCTTGAACCGGGCTATTCAATAGAAAGTGGCGTTGTTGCGCCCGAACCACGTCCATTCTATCTTGCTCATCAATCGCGAGCGGTTGGTTTAAATCAAGCGTCAACGGTACCGTACTTTGCGTAGGCAATCCTCTGAAGTCGTGCACGACATCGTTGAAGTTTGCTCCGGCTGAAATCGACGACGCTCTTCGCAAACGTCGTCTAGTGTTTGGAGTATTTTCAAGAACCGGGTCGATATACTCATCCAGGGCCAAGCGAAACCCGAGAAACGGCGGCGAGTGCGTTTGCAGCGCCTGTAAGAGCGGGTCTATAGAAATCTGATTCGCACTTGCGTCCAAAATATCATCACTATTAGCAAGTTCGTTAGCCATCGCCTCTCGTTCTATTGCACCGTTCTCTTCGTCTCGAAAAAACGAGACGGAGATGCCCAAATGCGTCGTAGACTCGATACTTTCCGCAAAGTTCTTCACGATCAACGATTGCGAGAATTCCTCGGTATTTCTCGCAGCTATTTCGGTTGCGCCGTTCTGTTTAAGCAACAAAGTGATCGGATAAACCCATCTTTCCGTTGTATTCTCAAACACTACATCGGCGTATCTGAAGCCATAATACTCCTTCTTCGCTTGTACGTCTGGTCTGACAGTTCGGTCAATGAGTGAGCCTTTATCGATGCTCAAGTGATGAAACGCCGCGAATGATTCTAAATATTCTTCATCGCTAGAGAATCCAAGTGATAAAGGCAACTCGCGACGAAGACAAGTCACTATGGCTTGCTTCTCCAGTCGCGGTATAGCCATGACGGAAAGCGGCGTAGAAGAAATGTCTAAAACGGATACTTCTTCTTTCTCGATTCCATTCATTGCCTCGGCAGCTTTTCTCTTTTTTCCAGTCTTCGGAGTGAAAAATGGCACCATATTCTCAATGGGAACGTTTGCGCGTTGGCACGCAACCTTTAAGTCGCCGAGACGTTTCAACGCCATCGAGAACGGCCGAACGCTCGTAATCTCCAAAGACGCGTTCGACACCGACTCGCTCGCGGCATTTCGTTCTGTAATCGATCCAGCCGTAGCACTCCTACACCCGCGGTATCTCACGAATGGCCGCTCAACTTCCACACCTTCCACCGTAAAGTTAATGCTGTCTTTGCCGGTCGTCGTCGTCATCTCTTTACTCCTTCTTAAAATAAATCTCCTCGCGCAAGTTTGATGCTCGTCCGTACCGAATCCCTCAAAATTCGACTCTTCTTTCGTCAAATAGTTAAGGACGGCATCTGGCAACACCCTCAAAACCCTTTCATCCATCGTCGTCGCTCTTCTCTCGTCTGCCTCCTCCTCTAAAAATTTCAACCGCAACTCGCTCTTCTCGAAACTCGTCGCGTCCGCGCAAATCTTCACCGCCGGTACCTTTTTCTTTTCAATCGCGCACTCCACGTACACCCGATGTTCTCTCGCGCTCGTCCGGCTCGGCATAAAAAACTGAAACGGCACCTTCTCGCTACTCGTCTTCTTCTTCTTCAAATTCGACGCGCTGTCGATGAAACACGTTTCAACCTCGCAATACTTCCTCGTCAGTCTCTTAAAAAATCGAGAGACCAGCAAACCGTGCGCGACTGTGCCCGAGAGATTGTCAAAGTCCCTCTCTCCAGGCCTGCTCTCATTCTCCGCCGAATTCGTCAACGAAACCATCGGAAACACGTCGTAACTCTCCTCGAAGGATCGATCTAACCTCGCGCGCAAGTACGCGCGATCCATCTTTAAAAAGTAAACAAACACACCAAATCTGATTTCAAATTTGAAATCAGATGCCAACGGGAGAAAGAATTGAAGAGGAGAATAAAAAGCTCGCTTCGAAACCACTCGCGCGCTTCACGAACAAACTCCTCCTTCCTCGGAGGAAGCAAAAAAGAATCTCTCTTTCCTCCTGAAAACTCTCAAAGCCGTTTTTCGCGTTGTTGGAAGAGTGCTCCTCTTCTTCTTCAGAAAAAGAAAAGGAATGTGATGAGAGTATAAATTATGTGAAAACCCTCTGATTTATGAGCTCGTTGGTTGCTCTTTTTTTTTTCTCTGAATTGAAAACAAAAAAAAAGAAGCCGTTTCGTCAGAATTTTTGTTTCCTCCTGACTTTTTCTTTTCCCACGAGAGAGAAAACATTAAGAAAAACATGGACGGCGATGACGACGACGACGACGCGTCTTCTCCTCGAGAGGAGGATGCAAAGGAAAAGGTGGAGGATACGGAGGAACGAAAAACGCTCGAAAAATGGCGACACTCGTCGCTGCATCCCGAGGAAACGAGAGCCAGTCGATGGGCGTCGAAATTACTCTTTAACGCGGAAGTCGTTACGACGAACACTATGAAGAAGGACCCCGAACACTTCCAAAAACTACTCGAACGCGCTCGAATTGAACCGACGAAAACAACTCTGGAAACGTTATCGCAAATCGAGAAGGATTTACCGAGAAGTGGACACACGTTCGAGAAGTGCGGGCTGAGCATACCCGGGGACAAGATGTGGAATTCGTTGAAACACGTACTGTTGGCGTTCGCCCAACACGATCCCGCGACGGGGTACGTGCAATCGATGAACTTTATTTGCGCGTTTTTTTTGCTCTCTGGGATGGACGAGGAGAGCGCGTTTTGGTGCTTAGATGGTTTGGTGAATAGAATCGTACCTGGATACTTTACCGAAGGGATGGCGAAAGCGATGGAGGACCAGCGGGTGTTTTCGAGAGTCGTGAATAAGATTGAACCGGAGTTGGGGGTACACTTGGACGCGTTAGGCGCGGATAACATCGTCAGCGCGATTACGAGTTCGCAGTGGTTGTTGACGTTGTTCGTGAACGTGCTGCCGACGCGGTGTACGTTTCGAGTTTGGGATCGGGTTATCGAGAGCGGGCATCGCGCGCCGTTGTTCGCGGCGAGTTGCGCGTTGTTGGGCGGGGTCGATGCAAAAAAGAGGTTGTTGGAAGCGACGGAAATGGGTGAGGCGGTAGAGCGATTGCAGAATTTAGGGAAAGAAGTTGGTAAGGACGAAGAGAGCATGGTGAACTTTGAGTCGAGGTTTGATCGTTTGTGCGAACGCATCGACGGTACGTTCATCGAAGTCGTCGAGGCGGAGGTATTGGAAGAGGAAGGCGACGTGACGACGTGTTTGAAACGCGAAAGGGAGGAAGTTTTTCAGAAAGTGTGTTCTGAAGACGTCATTTTAGCGATGGAGATTTGTAAGAAACAGCACAGAGAGAAGACGAACAGTAGTAGGAATAGCACCGAAGGGGAGAACAACGAAAACACGTTGAAGTTGGAGAAGAATAAGATTCTCGGGAAGACAACCGTCGCTTCGTTCTCGCAGGTTTTGTTTGATGATTTGAGCGTCGTGCAAGCGGCGACGGAACAAGAGGAGGAGGAAGAGCTCGTGGACGACTTGGAGTCGCTCGATGGTGATTTGGTTTCCGACGACGATAGCGATGACAGAAATAAGAACAAGAACGCCGAGGAAGATGTGAATGCGTCTTCGAAAGAAGAAGATGCCGATATGAATGATGATTTTGATGGAAAAGGTAGTCGAAACGAGAGCAAACAAAAAGAGCGAAAGCAAGAACTCACCGAAGATGAAATCCCGCCTAAAGCTGGCATTGCCATAGATGCAAGCGTCGCGGTTATCGAATGTATCTTGAGTCTCGAGCGCGAACTGCGCGTGTGTATTTCCGATACCGCCTCGCGCGGTATCGCGCAGCTCACCACCGAAGCGGCGCTGGTATCCGTGCGCGCGATTTCGTCCTCCGATCTCGCCGTGCAACGAGAAACGTTGGTTGAAGAATTGAGAGATTTTCGCGAAGGATACGAAGAATGTTTGAAAAGAGACGCGTTGGATTTGTCGAAAGTACAAGTTGATAGACAAGCGTTGGCGTGGTTAAACGTAACGCTCGAACGCGGCGAAAGAGTCTTGTTTCAAATGGGCGTAGTAAAGAAAGTCTTACAGAATATCTTGACGAGAATGAAACTCGTGGAGAGTAATAGTGATGCTTTTACTGCTCATCTCACGGCTACTGGTTCAGATATGAGCACGCCAATACCAATCAACAAGTCGGTTGTCGAAAAGGAGTCATCGCCTGCGTCTTTACAGCGCCGCGTAGGATTTAGCGCTTCGCCTCCGACGACAACAACATTCAATTCTGCTGGAAGAGCGAGCATGGATAGCACGAATAGCAGAGACACGAACACAAATAATTACAACAACAACAACAACAACGATTGGGAAGACATCGAGAAGAGTGAACTGAATCAAATTATCGAAGCCGAGAAGATTGAGCTCATCGACCCGAAAGAGGTCGATGAGACGAAACTCGAAAACGATAGAGTCTTTGCGCAAGATATTAAACACCTCCAAAGACTGGTCGAAAAAACAAAAGATAACGCGCGAATAGATTTAGAAACGCTTCGTTCTTTTTACGAAGTAAAGAAATCAACATTTTCACAGGAAGACGTTCGGGGTAAAACGGCGATTGAAAACTGGAGCGAGTTTGCGCGGAAATCAAGACGCGAAAGAGACGCGACGTGCGGGAAGAAAATTGCCGCCGGGGTGGAAACGCTGGTCGCGCCTTGGGAACAGAGCAAACGCGAAGCCGATGAAACGATTGTTAATGACGCGTTAGATGGCGACATCGAAAAGAATCTGGACGCGATGGAAGAAGCGACGAAACTCACCGACGAGATTGAAAAAGAAGATCATCGGTTGCACGCCGCGCGGTCGACGATGAATGCGATCGACGCGATGATTTCCAGACGCGCGCAAGCGTTAGAGCGCGAAATAGAATTGTTCGGACGCGTAAAGGATATACAAGCGGCGCGGTCGAGATTGCGTCACTCTTTGTTAAACGAAATCAAACTCGCCAGAGAGGACATTGAGCTCGTCTTGAACGCGCGATTAGACGCGAATCATTTCCAGAAATCTATCGACGATAGTTTAGAGAAGTGCAAAAGGATTCAATCGATAAGTGAGACCGCTGTGAAAACCCTTCTTCTCGCTTGGACTACGTTCATCGAAAAGACGACCGTTGAAGTAGCCATGCACTGCGTCTCTGTCGTCGATGCCTCGGTCGAAGTTGCAAATTCCGTCGCTCAGCGGCTGAACGCTGAAATTAAAGAAGTCTTGAGAGAACAACAGAAACAACGCGAATTGGACGCCGCCAAGAACGCCGCCGCTGGAAAAGAGTACGAAGATAGCCCAATACAGCGCCAAACAAATAAAGCATCTGGCTTCCTCGCGAGTAAAATGGAATCCTTGAACGCTTCGTTGGAAGGTTCGAGATTGGCGCAAAATTTTTCAAAGTTTAAGCAACGCGCCAACGAAAAGGCGTCTGAGTTTGTGCAACAAGTCAACGCGAGCGGCGACTTATCCAGACAAACGAGCACGGAGGATTCTATCATGGGCTACGAAAACAACTCCAACGATTCTTTGACGGGAACCCCAACGGTGTCCACGCCCACGTTGCTCGCGAAGATGATGTCCAACGCCACCGGCACTCCGAGAGAATCGAAACATTTGGTCAAGTTGAAAGAGGAAGCCGCCAGGGTCGAGCAAAGAAACCAAAGGTTGATGGAAACGAAACGTTCGCTGAGAGAGCTGCTGATGAAGCATTAGTAAATATAACAGTACATACCATTAGTGCGCGTGTTTTAGAACTTTAGTTTGTAGATTATGTATAGAAAATATACTGCGTAATCAGGTAATACTTACAAATTTCGTCTCTCGCTCGTTCGCCAACAGCGGGTGTGTATAAGAGCGAGTGTGGATAAAATAAAAATACAGAATGTCATCTCTTCCCTTTCGAGAGATACCCTGGTGACACCAACCAAAGCGCGCGCGATCAATCAACACGCCGCGGCCAACCGTTTCTTCGTCGTTTGGCTCGCCATGTTTGATCCGCCATCTAAGTTTCTCTTGTTGTTGTCGTTGCCAGTCGGCACTGCGCTATCTTCGTCGTTATCCTGTTTATTGTTATCCTTGTTGTTTGAAAGCGGTGCCAAAAAGTTTGTTCGGCGAAACCTCGTCCCACACGCGTTGCACAAACACGGTTTACTCGCCGGCCCTCGTCTCCATTGCGGTGAGTCCAACGCGCCGCAGTGGTCGCACGGCCCGCCCGGTTTACACCCCGGCGGTAACTCTCTCGCATTCGTTCCTCTCGCGCTCTCTTCTCCGCCTCTGTTGTTGTTGTTGTTATTATTAGTATCAGTATCCGTCGCGTTCTCTTTCTTCTTCTCCTTCCCGGACGAGACCCCGCCGCCACCGTTCGTATCTTTCTTTCTCTTCTTTCCCGACGAATTCGTCGTCTCGTTCGTCGTGCTCGGACTTTGGCTCCCTTCTTTCGCGCTTTCCGTGCCGTCCGAGTTCGCGCCTTGTTGAAGTTGTCTCCCACCACCCCCTTTTCCTCCTCCCAGTCGACTGCTCGGAACCTTCGTCGCTGTTATATCGTTCTCGTCTTGTTGTTGCATCATTCGTCCTCCTTCTCCTCCTCCTTCGGACCCATACGTGGTGTGTAAAAACGTCTCCACGTGGTGATGATGGTGATGGTGATGGTGCGAAATCGACGCAGAGTTCACGTGTCCTCCTCCCGTGGACACTTCTTGCGAGCGCATGAGTTCTCTTTCGAGCTTGGCGATTTCCTCGGCCTGAGGCGCGACCGAGCGCCCGTCTTCGTCTAAACGAACCAACGCGTACCATCGCTTGGTGGTCGTTTCGGTCGTTGTGGTCGTCGTTTGCATTAAACTCGGGTATACCGAGCTCATATTCTACGTAAACGAAAGAAGAAGGATTTTTGCTTTTTGTACGCGTCTTTTCGAGAAGAGAATTGGACGACGACGACGAGCGAAGAGTAGTACTAAAAGGAAATATCTTTCAGAGGCAATTTTCTCTCTCCTCAACTCTTCTTTCGCTTCTCCCTCAACACCAACCAAAAGAAGGTAAAGAAGAAGTGCGACAGAAAACACTTCGCGTTTCTTTTCAATTGCACGTCTTCTGTGCGTGTTTTATCGCGCGAACGAGTTTGTTCTCACCACGAATAATGCGTTTCTCGAATGAGGAAATATATACTCGAGCGAGAAGATAAAATATATTTGCCAGACAGAGAGAAAGAACAGCCCAAGAATAGAATTTTTAGAGAGAAAACAGCAGAGAAACAGAGAGAGAGATGAAAATTCCGAGCGCTTGTGGCCCCTGGTTCTTCGCCTTATCCGACGGAAAAAAAAATTGTGTTTAGGGTTTTCATTTTTTTTTAAAGGCAAGTCTATTAAATTCTTTTTTTGATGAGAAACACAAAAAAACATCATCGCGAGAGGAAAAACGCCGCAATATAAAAAGTGACTCTTCTTGTGTTTTTTATTACATTTTAAAGAGAGATGTTCTTGAGCAGTTTGAACAACAACGCGAGGACGACGACGACGACGAGCGGTGGTGGTGGTGGTGGAGTCTGGTCTCGCGCTTTTCTCGGGAGCAGTCGTAGGAGCAACGTCTCAGCTGCGCGTCGTCGTTCTTCTTCTTCTCAACGAAATCATCATCATCAACAAAATCGACGAGTCTTGGTCGTGACGGCGGCGAAGAAAAAGAAGAAAAGTAGTTCCTCAAAGACGACGACGAGCAATGATGGCAAAGAGAAAGAAGAATTGGATGATTCGTCGACGGCGGAAGCGTTGCCGAGGATCGAGGGCGATCCGACCGTCGATGTGAGCAGCGAAGATGTTATTGGGGAAGATAAAAGAGCTGATGATGCTTTCGAGGAAGGAGGGGCTGCTGATTCTTTGGAGGAAGAAGAAGTCGTCGCGGTTTCGGAGATACCGAGGCCGAAGAAGAAGAAAGGGACGAAAAAGTCGCAAATGGTGTCCTCCTCTTCGTTTAATATCGCGAGCGCGGACCCGACGTTACTCGGCGCCGGTGTTGGGGCGATTGGATTGATTGCGTATTTTCTTTGGACGAAGATGCAAAAGCGAAGGGCGAAGAGTTCGCCGGAGGGGGAGGACGAGGAGGTGTTTGATATGGGCGGCGGCGGTGGTAGTGGTAGTGGTGGTAGAGGAAAAGAAATTGGTGCTGCGCAAACTGCTACTGGTGGTATCGACAAGGCGTCAGATTCCGATTTTTACGCTTCGTTGAACAAAGCGGCGAAATCGGGCGGGGTTGAAGGTACGGGCGAGAACGCTCCAGTCGGCGCTTCTAACTTGCCGCCTGGATTGCGCATGTTTACCACCATGGATGGCGAAGAAGGCGAAGATGGTGGCGGCGCGTCGACGTCGACTTCCTCCGAGAAAACAAAAGAAAAAGAAAAAGTAAAACCGAAACAACCACAAAGAGTACAACCGATGAGCAGAGAGTTCAAGCGCTTGTGTAGAGATTGCGTCGACGAATTGAGACGGTTCCAAACGGTCGATTTGAATGGGCGTAAACTCGGCGACGATGGCGCAAAAATCATCGCCGAAGGCATCGCGTTCAACGAAACCGCGTCGTGCGTTGACTTTGGCGCGAACGGTTTTGGTGAAACCGCCATGCTTGCCATTACCGAAGCCATGTCGCAAAATAAGAAACTGCGCATGGTTTCCTTCGCCTCCAATCCGTTGCTCGACGTAGGCGTCATCGCGTTGGCAAACTATTTGAAAACCGATACAAAAATAACGACGTTGAACATAAACTCGTGTTCGTTTGGCGACGATGGTGCCAAAGCCTTAGCGGAGGCGTTGAAATCAAACACCTCGATCACTTCTTTGGAGATGAACAACAACGCCATCGATTACGAAGGTTCCACCGCCTTGGCGCAAGCTTTAGCACAAAACGACACGTTAGAACACGTCTCTTTACAAGGTAACTACGTCGGTGCCTTAGGCACAGTCGCCTTAGCAAACGCTTTGGTGGACAATAGCAGCTTAAAATCGCTCACGTTGAACGGAAACGATATTGGAAACGAAGGGTGCGTCAAATTATGCGAAGCTTTGTCCAAGCGCAAGACGAAATTGACCAACTTGGACATTGGAAACAATGCCATCGGTCCAGATTCTGGCGCTGCGTTGTGCGATTACCTCAAAGATGACGACGCGTTGACCCACTTGAATCTTTACATGAACGAACTCTCCGACGACGGCGCGGTCAAAATGTCCCCCGCGTTGAAGGACAACGCGACTTTGAAAAACCTGGACATTGGCGGGAACAACATCGGCGCTCTCGGTGCTATGGCTCTCTCCAAATCCTTGAAGGAAAACACCGCGTTGACCACTTTAGAGCTCGGTTATAACCCGATAGGCAAAGACGGTGGCATCGCACTCGCTGAATCCCTCAAATTCCACGCCAAAATCGAAACGCTACGCGTCGGGTGGTGTAAAATTGGCAAAGAAGGCGCCGCCGCCCTCGCCGACACCATCACCTACAACGAATCCCTCACCACCCTCGATTTACGCGGCAACGAACTAGGGGACGACGGCGTCCGCTCGTTGGGCAAGTCATTAGCCGTAGTCAACGAACATTTAAGCACGTTAGATTTAGGCTACAACGAAATCAAAGACGAAGGCGCGTTCGCCTTGGCCGCGGCGATTAAAAACAACGCCGAAGGCGCTTTGGAAAACGTTTCCGTCAACAACAACTACATCACAAAGTTAGGCGAAGTCGCGCTCATCGAAGCCGCCGAGTTAGTCGCCGAGTTGAACGAAGATAGAGAATTGTACGTACAGTTTTAATTTATTATTACACCACCATAAGAAGACATCATCATCAACACTCCATCGAAACGAAAGAGAGCGAGAGCGAGAGGAAAATTTTCTTCCATCCATACTTTGGGAAACTATTCGTCACAACACAATGGCTTCCCCCGATTCCGACGCAGACGCAGACGATAGACGCCCCCACGCTTTAGATACCTACACAAGGAGAGGCGTGACCTATATGTTTGGACCAAAAGTTCTCACGCATCCTATACTTTTAGCCATCGATCAGGGCACCACGTCGACGAGAGTCATCAAATACGAACTCCTTGGTTTTCATTACAAAGAACGAGACGGCGAGCGCAAAGATTTGAGACCAATCCAATCCGCGCAACATCCACACAAACAGATACATCCCAAACCCGGATGGGTGGAACACGACCCGGAAGAAATCATCGAGAACATAAAAAAATGCTACCGAGAAGTCGGTGGCGCCTTTACCATGGCAGTGGGAATCACAAACCAACGCGAAACAATCGTCGCCTGGGATTCGGAAACCATGAAACCGTTACACAACGCCATAGTGTGGTGCGACGCGAGAACCGCGGAGATCGTCTCGCGGTTTTCAGAGAAGGAGAAACATATGGTGTTTCAGAAAACAGGTATGCCAATATCGACGTACTTTTCCGCGACTAAAATGAGGTGGTTGTTGGAGAATTCAAAGGATGTGCAAAAAGCGGCGGCGCGAGGTACGTTGCGATTCGGGACCATGGACAGTTGGATCGTGACGAAGTTGGGAGCGAGGCGCGACAGTAATAACCAGGAGTTACCGAATGTGCACGTTACCGACGTGACAAACGCGTCGAGATACTTGTTAATGAACATAGAGACGCTGGAATGGGACGACGATTTGTTGAATTTGTTTGGGATTAAGAAAGAGTGGTTGCCGAGGATCGTATCGAGCGCGGAGCGCGTGAGCGGATGGGCAGGTAACCCCTCAGTCACGAAAGACAAAGAAAAAATCGAGCTAGAAGTTTATGGTATTTTAGGAGATCAACACGCCAGTGCGCTCGGACACCGTTTACGAGAGGGTGATTCGAAGAACACGTACGGAACTGGGTGTTTTGCCATGCGAAATACCGGGAAGACGATTACTCGATCCAAACGAGGTATTCTAACCACCGTGTGTTGGAAATTGGGTAAGGACGAGGAAGCAGAGTACGCGCTAGAAGGGGCGGTGGCTGTTGGTGGCGAATGTATTCGATGGCTCAGAGATGAAATGGAGTTGGTGAGCGATGCGAATGAAGTTGAGGAGTGTGCGAAAACGGTAACAGATACTGGAGGCGTAACGTTTGTGCCCGCGTTTGGCGGCTTGTTCGCGCCGCACTGGCGGGACGATAGTCGCGGCGTTATCGTTGGATTGACGAGATACGCAAAAAAAGCGCACATTTGCCGAGCGGCACTGGAAGCAATAGCTTACCAGTCCATGGAAGTACTCGAAGCGATGGAGTTAGACTGCGAAGAGAATAGTAAGAGCAAGAAGAGGAAGAAAACTTCTTCTAGCGATGGTGATGCGAAACTCCTATCCGTGGACGGCGGCGCGAGCGTGAACGATACGTTAATGCAAATACAAGCGGATGTTTTAGGCAAAAGTGTGCGCAGGCCGGCCAACATTGAGACAACCGCATACGGTGCGGCGCTCGCGGCGGCAATTGGCGCGTACAAGAGAGGGGTATACAGCTGGTACGGCAATAGTAAAGAGCCGATGACGGTAACAGACGTTTTGGGTGAAGACAATCAAAATGCTAACGATGGATCGAAACTCTTCGAGTCGAAGAGCACAAAAGAGGAGCGGGCAAAAGGGCGAAGTCGATGGGAGGACGCGTTACAGCGCACGTACGGATTAGATACGTATTGCGATAAAGAATAGTCGTATAACATGTAGCGCGATGCGTGCTTCTTCTTTGTTACGCCTTTTGTATTACCAAGAAACAAATTTTCGTCGTGTTCTCGCCATGTAAAATTCCATCCTCTGCTTTTCGCAAACGAATTTTTCTTTCTCGAGAAGCCGAATTACTTACGCGCGTGACATCGCGCTTTTCTCGACCGGCGGTTACGCGCCGAATCGCGTCGACGACGATCTCTCGTCGTTCTTTCAAACTCTCTCGCTCGCGAAAGAGAGATTATCGTAAAGTGAAAGATCTCGTGCGTTACCTCCCGATGTACACACGTGCAAACACATCAATCACATCAGCCATTCAAACTCAAATTCTCAAACTTCGGCTTCGGAATAGCTTTTATCGCCGCGTTGCTGTTTTGCTTTTGGTGTTGTTGTTGTTGTTGTTGCTGCTGCTGCTGCTGCTTCGGCGGCAGTTTCTTGTTTTGTTGCGGTTTCTTTTGCGGTTTCTTCTTATTTTGCGTCAGCGCTGCCGCTGGAGGCGGTGGCGCCGGTGCCGACGGCATCGCGTCTCTCCTATAATCCGGATCCAACAAATCTGCATCCGACCCTCTCTTTACTATGGGTGGATCTAAATCTCTCCTAAAATCTGGATCGTTCGCATCCGCCTCTCGCATTCTATGTTTCCTCCTCCCGTTCCCGCCGGCTTCGTCGTCGCTCTCGTCCTCCGAATCCGTCCCGTCCATCTCCCCGTTCCTCACGTTCTTTGCCTTCCTCTCAAACTCGTAATTCCTCTCCCTCGCCTCTCTCGTCGCCGTCTGAAACTTCCCTTCCTCTAACTCCAACGCCATCTTCAAAAACGAAAACTTCCCGGCGTTGACCTTCTCCAAGTTGTTCATCTTCGCCTGCTTCATCTCCTCGCGAAGTTCCGCCAGCGCTTTCGACGGTTCCGGCATCCGCACGCGTCCGTGTTTATCCAGCCACTCTCTCTTCTTCTGCATCCTCTTTTCCGACAACTTTTTAGGTTTATCGCCGCTCTTTTTCTTCGTTTCTCCTCCTCCTTTCGACGAATCGCTCTTTCCTCTGTTGATGTTATTGCTCGCGTTCGTCTTCGTCCTCGTCGGCGCGGATATCCCGAGTTTCTCTTTCCTCTCCCGTTCCTCCCATTTCAATTTCGAGGCCTCTTTAAACCGTTTATCCACGATCGCTCGTTTCCTCTCCTCTTCCCATCGTTTCATATCCGAGTCCAAAAACTTATCCTTGTTTCGTTCTTTATACGCTTCGAGTTTCTCTTGATCGATGGCTTCTTTCGTTTTCGCTTTTCCCGTTTTCTCGTCGAGAGGACGGAACACGAATTCGCCGGTCTTTTCGTCTCTGACGCGGAGGAGCTGCTGACCGCCAATGAGGACGACTTTTTGATCGTCGCTCGCTTTATTCGGAGGAGGCATGGTTTCAGAGTAAAAGAGAGAGAAGAGAGAGACGTTTGAACGCGCGATTCGCTCGCGCGAAAGAGAAGACCAAAGTTCTTCTTTAGTGTTGTTCAGATGATGAAAAAAAGTGAAGTAATTGAAGTTGATTTGGTTTCAAGAGTATTCGTATTACGCTCGATTCGAAGTACTGCTTAAAGTCTGATTGATGCCTTTAAAATGAAAAGTGAAGGAAACGAAGTTGATTTGGTTTCAAGAGTAGTATTGTCATCAGTATTACGCTCTCGATTCGAAGCACTACATGTAAGTCTGATTAAGCGACCAACAACCGTTCTTTCAACGCTCGCGGACTTTTTCTCGGGCGCATGTTCTCTCTTTTCAAAACAGTGCACGTGATTTTACCAGACGCTACAACTCGAAGGTCGTCGTTTGGCGCATCCGCGAGGCCGACCACGCGTTGGTCGAATTCGCACTGCACGTCTCTTCGAAGAAATCGCACCGAGGAAAAGGAGAGGAGAGAGGATGGATGTGCCCCTCGAGATGATTGAACAATCATATCCTCTATGACGTCGGTGAATATGGTCACGTTGGAGATTGAAGACACGACGACGACGCATTCGTCTTCAGATTTTAAAGACTCGAGCGCTTTCGGGCCGCCGATTAAGTCGGTTCTGTTTCGTTCGAACCAACGAAGGACGTCGACGTGCCACACCGAACGATGGTTTAATTCAGACGCAAAGAAGCGGATATTCGTCGCTCTGCGTCTGTCTGTTTCGCTTCTACTACTACTACTACTACCACCACTACCACTACTACTCGCACTATCGCTACTTTCTCTATCCCAGTTGCTGCTCTTCCTGCCTCCTCGACGACTCCTATACCGCGATTGACACGTAAACGATACCGTCGTCGTCGCAAAGTCGTCGTCGTCGTCATCATCACCACCCATCTTCCGTATCAAGTGCTTCACCACCCAACTCTTCTCCCTCTCGTCGTCGCTGATATTCTCTGCTATCACCGTGCTCTCCACTCGAATACGATCGCCTAAAATTGCCGGCGATACGTACTTCGCCTCTTCGATGTGGTCGCACCACCAAGCGCCGAATTCGTCGTCGTCGTCGTAAAACTCGCCTCTTTCTTCGCCTAAATCTTCTCTCGTCGTCAAAGTCGTCGCATCATCATTCCTCATCTCCAACAGCATATTTTCAAACGCTCTCGCGCAAAACCGGAAATAATTCGCGTAATACACCACGGCGTAATGGTCGGTATCTTCGATGTAGACGTCGAAATCACTCGTCGACTCGTGGTCGTTACGACTCTTTAAAGACGACACCAACACAGCCGTCCTCCTTCTCGTCGCGTCATCCTTCCTCAGCTTCCTCTCCGCGTGGTCCCGTTGTCCTCGCTCCTCGGCGTCGTTTGCCCTCCTCCTCCTCCTCCTCGAAAGAACAGAAGACGCGACGCCGCTGCCGCTGCAAAGACAACGCATCACAGATATCTGTTTTCGTTGGGTTTCATCACTGCTTTTGTTGTCCCAAAAATCTCTCCCTTTTTTCCCACTCCTCCTTGATGCGTAATAAATACACTATATACGTCTCTCTTCTTTAGCACCCGAAATGAGAGCGCACTCTCGAGACCGAAACGCGAATATATATGTAGAGTTTCGATGTATACTACGAAACAAAGGACGAGAGGAGGACAGAGAGCGCGACGAGAGATATCTTAGCACTGCTTTGTCCAAAAACTCTAAACCCTAAACAAAAAGAGCGAATTTTTTTCCTCCTTCACATTACAAACCCCCACAGATTACGACGCTTTATTCGAAAGAGAGATACATATATTTGTTCTCTCTCTTTCTCTCTCTCTCTCTCTCTCTCTGTACTTATATTGTCCGTTTCGAAACTCTCTCTGTGTATATATTCGTGTTTCGGTCTCGAGAGTGCGCTCTCATTTCGGGTGCTGAAGAAGAGAGACTCACACATCATACGTATCATACATATCAGAGTGTTTGGAGGAGAGATTTGGATTGGATCGACCCCGT
>Ga0255755_1001125_pt1 | contig 25188 bp, 20 predicted proteins | sample 011ome_18_FD_179955 | JGI IMG/M metagenome (GOLD analysis project Ga0255755, IMG submission 179955) | Coastal salt marsh microbial communities from the Groves Creek Marsh, Skidaway Island, Georgia - 011501BT metaG (version 2) | ecosystem: Environmental > Aquatic > Marine > Intertidal zone > Salt... | reverse complement strand
TCTAGCCACCTAGCTCCCTAGCCTCCTAGCCCCCAAATTCCGCTGAATCCCCTCCAAGCCCCGACGGGTAAGCGCTGATTTGCCGAAAACTCGGCCAAACGTTTCCTCCGTCAATTCGGTCCAATCATCAACCGTCCAATCGGGCCAAGTACTTGGTGCAAAACGAGGTTCCGTATGTGCTTTGGCATGTCGATTCCAGGGGCAGACATCTTGACAGACATCACAGCCAAAAACCCAAGGAGAAATGGCAGCCTTGTGCGCTTCGGGCAATGCGCCGTGCAGCTCAATGGTCATGTGCGAGATGCAGCGGGAACTGTCCACCACTTCAGGCGCAATAATGGCTCCCGTGGGACAGGCATCCAAACAGCGGGTGCACGTGCCACAGTGATCGGCCACGGGAGAATCCGGGGCGAAATCGTAGTCAACGATGAGTTCAGCGAGGAAGAAAAAGCTGCCCTCGTTTTTGCGCAGAAGGAGGCTATTCTTGCCAACCCAGCCCAATCCGCTTCGCTTGGCCCAGGCGCGCTCCATGACCGGAGCCGAGTCCACAAAGCAACGCCCTTGGATTTCGCCAAGGGATTCACGGAGGCTGTCGAGGAGCTCGAAGAGTTTGTCCTTCACCACGCGGTGGTAGTCTTCGCCGTAAGCATATTTGGCAATGCGCGGTTTTTCTCCGTCTGCGAGGTCCTGTCCGGGGAAATAATTGTAGGCTAAGCTGACGATCGATTTAGCGCCTGGAACGAGCTTACGAGGGTCTAAACGTTTGTCGTAGTGGTTTTCCATGTAGGCCATGGAACCGTGAAAGCCTTTGGCCAACCAAGCATCTAAGGAGGGGGCCTCCTCTTCCAAGAAATCTGCACGCGCTACGCGGCAGGCTTGAAACCCCAGCCGATCCGCCGCGGATGTCAGCAGCTGCTTGGCTTTCTCTGCCGTCATCCCTGGTCAAATAAACCGGTCTGGCTCGGCGTCTTTCGTCCCAAATGCACAAAGGCTTTGTCCATGGCGACACGACCTCGGGGAGTGCGAGCGAGGTAGCCTTCTTGGATCAGGTAGGGCTCGTAGACTTCCTCGAGGGTTTCGGCTTGCTCCGAAACTGCCGTGGCGAGCGTATTCAAGCCAACGGGGCCTCCTTTAAACTTGTCAATCAATGCGGACAGGATTTTATTGTCCATTTCATCGAGGCCATGCTCGTCCACATCGAGGGCATCCATGCCAAAACGGGCAATGTCCAAGTCGACACGGCCTTGCCCTTTTACTTGGGCAAAGTCGCGCAAACGACGCAATAAGGCATTGGCAATTCGGGGTGTTCCACGGCTTCGTCGGGCCACCTCAATGGCTGCATTCGGCTCGACCTCAATGTTAAGGATGCCCGATGAGCGCTCTACAATGGTACTCAGTAACTCCACTTTGTAGTATTCTAAACGGGCCGAAATCCCAAAGCGCGCACGCAACGGCGCAGTCAACATGCCCGAACGCGTGGTGGCGCCCACCAGGGTGAAGGGCTTCAGGCCGATTTGGACTGAACGTGCCGAGGGACCGCTCTCAATCATAATGTCTATCGAGAAATCCTCCATGGCCGAGTAGAGGTATTCTTCCACGACGGGACTCAAGCGATGAATCTCATCAATGAAGAGTACGTCATTTTCTTCTAGGCTGGTCAGCAAACCGGCTAGATCTCCTGGTTTGTCCAATACAGGGCCCGATGTCATGCGCAATTGGCTACCCAATTCATTGGCGAGGATGTGCGCCAAGGTGGTTTTACCAAGCCCGGGAGGCCCGTGCAGAAGAACGTGGTCCATAGCCTCGCCTCGTTGACGCGCAGCTTGCACAAAGATTTTTAGATTTTCCAGCACCTTATCTTGGCCTGCAAAATCATCAAATCGCGCGGGTCGGAGGCGCTGATCGGCGTCCCCATCTGGGGTCAAGGCCTCTTCATCTACAAAGCGTGTCATGAAACAAATTTAAACGGAAAGAGCCGCCCACAGGGGCGGCTCTTGAAAGTCTTTGAACAAAGCTTAGTGTCCGACTTCGCCTTCTTTCAAAGGCGTTGACTGCGGGACAAAGTCTTCATCGTGTCCGGGCTTGCTGTAGTCATACGGCCAGCGGTGCACCGAAGGGATCTCTCCAGGCCAGTTGCCATGCATGTGCTCCACGGGGGTCGTCCACTCCAGGGTGTTCGAGCGCCATGGGTTTTGAGGGGCCTTGGGGCCACGCCACATGGAGTAGAAGAAGTTGAAGATAAAAATCAACTGCGCAATTCCACCCAGGATGGCGAACATCGAGATGATGACATTGATGTCTTGCAACTCGTCGAAGATGGGGAATTCCGCATTGCTGTAGTAGCGGCGTGGAAGTCCAGCCAAACCGGTAAAGTGCATGGGGAAGAATACGCCATAGGCAGAAATAAATGTCAGCCAGAAGTGCAAGTAACCTAGGCCCTTGTTCATCATGCGGCGGTACATTTTGGGGAACCAATGGTATACCCCGGCGAACATTCCGAAGATGGCCGACAATCCCATCACAATATGGAAGTGGGCAACGACGAAGTACGTGTCGTGAACGTTGATATCTAACGCCGAGTCACCCAAGATGATACCCGTCAATCCACCAGCCACAAAAGTGCTCACCAAGCCGATGGAGAACAGCATGGCGGGGGTGAATTGGATATTTCCTTTCCACAAGGTCGTAATGTAGTTGAAGGCCTTTACCGCCGATGGGATGGCAATCAACAAGGTCGTGAAGGTGAAGACCGATCCCAAGAAGGGGTTCATGCCCGTGATGAACATGTGGTGTCCCCAGACGATAAAGGATAGGAAGGCGATCGCTAGGATAGATCCTACCATGGCGCGATAACCAAAGATGGGCTTGCGTGAGTTGGTCGCAATCACTTCCGACGTAATACCCAAGGCGGGCAAAAGGATGATGTATACCTCGGGGTGTCCCAAGAACCAAAACAAGTGCTCATACAAGACTGGGCTACCGCCTTCATTGTGCAATAGTTCGCCCGCCACCATGATATCAGAGAGGTAGAAGCTGGTACCCAGCATGCGGTCAAACATCAACAACAAGGCCGCGCTGAGGAGTACAGGGAAAGACAACACACCTAGGATGGCCGTCACCAAGAATGCCCAAATCGTCAAGGGGAGGCGGGTCATCGCCATGCCCTTCGTGCGCAAGTTGATGATGGTCACGATGTAGTTCAACGATCCCAACAATGAGCCGGCAATGAAGAGGGTCATCGACACAAGCCATAGGGTCATTCCTGTTCCGGAGCCAGGCATCGCTTGAGGAAGGGCGCTCAAAGGAGGATAGATGGTCCAACCACCTGAGGCGGGGCCTGTTTCGACAAAGAGCGAAGCCAACATGATCACAGACGACGCCGCAAAGAACCAGTACGACAACATGTTCAGGAAACCTGAGGCCATATCGCGTGCACCAATTTGCAAGGGGATAAGGAGGTTCGAGAACGTACCTGATAATCCGGCCGTCAATACAAAGAAGACCATGATGGTACCGTGAATCGTGACCAAAGCCAAATACATGTTTGGATCCATTTGGCCTTCAGGAGCCCATTTGCCCAAGAAGGTCTCAAGGATGGCAAACTTTTGGTCGGGCCACGCCAATTGTAGACGAAAGAGCATGGACATAAAGACACCTACAATGCCCATGAACATACCCGTGATCAGAAATTGCTTTCCAATCATCTTGTGATCTTGAGAGAAGATGTACTTCGTCCAGAAGTTTTCTACATGATGCTCGTGATCGTGGTCGTGAGCGTGGTCGTTATCGTGATCGTGTGAAGCCATGGGGTTTCCCTTTTTAACGTCCTTGATTAGAGAGTTTCAGCAATGGTCTTTTGTTCCTTGACCCAAGCGTCATATTCGGCTTGCGTTTCGACAACAATGTTCATTTGCATGTTGTAGTGGGCCGAGCCACAAATCTTGTTGCACAACAGGATGTAGTCATAGTTGTAGAGCTCCAAGCCCTTAGCCTGACGTATCGCGTTGATGCGCTCTACTTTGCCTTGTACATCGGCATCCTGGCGGATTTCTGCCGTGGTGACGGTCGGAGTGAATTGGAAGTGTGTCTCCATACCCGGAACACAGTTCATCTGAGCACGGAAATGGGGCATGTAGGCCGAGTGGATAACGTCCTGTGAACGGAACTTAAACAGCACTGGACGTCCCACGGGCAGGTGAATCTCTGTTGCCAAGAAGTCGTCTGCACTGTTGGCATGTGTCGTGTCCACACCGACAGTGTTGGCGCCGCCAATCAAACGTACGTTGGCGAATCCAAGCGTATTGTCCGCGCCTGAGTACCTCGCTGTCCATTTGAACTGCTGGGCATAAAGCTCCACAACCATGGGTTCCTCTTCGCTGTCAGGATTCATCACGTTGGACCATGTGGTCAAGCCATAGATGATCAGGACGGCAAGAGCAATCGCCGGAACAATGGTCCAGATAAATTCGAGGCGGTTATTGTGTTCGTAGTATGTCGCTTGATTGTCCTTCCGTCCACGGTATTTGTAGGCGAAATAGAACAGGACAGGCTGAACCAAGAAAAACATGAAGATGATCAGACCCATGGAAATGTCCCACAAGCGGTCAATCTCTACCCCGTGCAAAGAGGAGGGTTTGGGAAGCATGACCTCGCCCCATGTCATCATCATCCATACAAAGGAAACAAGGAGGCCAATACCGAATAGCAGCATGTAGCGACCTTGGGTATTGTTATCCTTATCGGTCACCTCATATTCGCGCTCTTGGCGTGCTTTGGCCGAAAGCTCATAGATGCGCATAATTTGTGCGGCCGCGAACACAGCCAAAAAGAGCACAACAACCATCAAAAGACCGGTCATATCAGAGAATATTATTGGTGGAACAATTTACTTTCATGAATCAAGGCATGGTTCTTCATGCGCAAGGGGGCCGCGGCAAGATTGCGCTGAACCACATATAGGAGAAGTCCTGCGTAGAACAAGAATCCACCGATTTCGACCCATCCAAAGCCGTAGTGGTAGCCCACGCTGCCCGGCATGATCATGATGTAGTGATCCATCCAGTGGCCAGCCAGAACAAAGACAGCAGCCAACAAGATGAAGCCCATGATGCGCTTGGAGTCGCGGGACATCAATACCAAAACAGGCATCAAGAAATTCAACACCACCATGGTGATGAAAAGCGGTTTGAACTCGCCAAAGCGGGCCATGTAGTATGGAACTTCCTCGGGGATGTTGGAGTACCAAATCAGCATGTACTGCGAGAACCACAAATAGGTCCAGAACACGGAGAAGGCAAACATGAACTTACCCAAATCGTGCTGGTGGTTGTCATTGACCCAAGGCAAATAGTTATTGACACGGAGGAACATCACGAGCACATTCAACACCGTTAAGGCCGTAACAAACATGCCCGCAAAAGTGTACCATCCAAACAAGGTGGAGAACCAATGCGTGTCAATGGACATGATCCAATCCCATGCGCTGGTAGAACTTGTCACGGCATACAGTACAATGAAGGTCGCGGCCAATTTGCGCTGCGTGAAGAACATCGTCTGGCCTTCGGGCAATTGGTCTTCTTTCAAAGAATTGCGGCGCAACAAGTAGGCTGCACCCGCCCAGATAACCAAGTAGGCCACGGTGCGGAGCGTAAAGAATCCGTCGTTGAGATAGCCCTCTTTGCCCGCAATGATGGAATCGTAGTTCGCGCTAGTGGGATCCATGATGCCGTCTTGCATCCAATGCCACACATGGTGCATGCCCATAGTGCCAGTAATGACCAAGAACAACATGCCGAGCAATGGGATTCCAACGTACAGCGCTACAGCCTCCATCACACGCAAAATTCCCGCTGACCAGCCCGCTTGTGCCGCGTACTGAATCGCCAGGAAAAATAACGTGCCAATACCGATACCTAGGAAGAAAATGGTGTTGACCAACAACGCAGCCCAGGGACGGTTGGCCGCACCGTGGTCTTCATGACCACCGTGGCCTTCGGCATGCGCTGCATGGGCATCCGCCGCGTGGGCTTCTTCCGCATGCGCTTCCTCTCCATGAGCCTCTTCTGGGTGGCTTTCCTCTGCGTGGGCAGCCGCTGCATGGACTTCCTCACCATGGGTAGCTGCCGCGTGGTCTGCATGCGCTTCCGTTGCGTGGGCGTCGTGGCTTGTGGCCTCGTCGTGCCCACCCGAGTTGAAACCAATCACCATCATGACCAAGCCCACCAATGTGAGCGCGGTGGCGAAAAGTTTGGCCTTTTTAGTAAATACAAACATGGTTGTCGGCATTTGAAATTAGGCAGCGGGCTCTGCGGGAGCGGCCGTTGCAGATTGATCTTGGCGAAGCTTCATCACGTACTTGATGATTTTCCAACGCTCTTCATACGTCAGCTGGGAAGCATGGGATCCCATATTGTTTTTCCCGTGCATGATCACATGGTAGATCGTACCAGGGGTGATGTCTGGAAGACGGTCCGAACCGTATCCTGGTACACCCAAGATTTTTTCACGCTGCATCAAGATGCCATTGCCGTCGCCTTTTTCGCCATGGCAGTGTGAACAAAATTGACCGTAGAGCTCCTTCCCTGCTTCCGCATCCAACTCCGCGAAATACGCAGGTACGGCAGCGTTATTTTTTGAGGCTTCATAGCCCTCATTTGAATTGGGCAGATCGTAGGGCACATAGCCGCGAGCGACTGTTCCTTCCACAGGCAATTGCGCTGCAGTCCCTTGGGCCGTATTCTCGGCCGCTTCATAGGTCTCCAAAGAAGGGGAGCGGTACATGTCATCCATGTAGGTATACCCGGGGGTGGATTTATCCGAGTTGCACGCAGTCATTACACCGAGTGCACACAAACCGGAAAGAAGGATTCCTTTTTTCATGGGATTAAGCTTCAGCAATTTCAATCGCCCCTGTTTCTTTCAACGCATCAATGACTCCGTCACCCGCAGCCACTTCAATCATAAAGTGGTGATCGGTCGTGCGAGGATCCGGGTTTTGAGGCGCTGCACCGGGGTACAGTTTGTTGATAATCATGAAAGTCCACACCATCAAGTGGGCCGCAAAAAAGACCGTCAATTCGAACATGATGGGCACAAAGGCCGGCATGTTCTTTCCCCATGTCATCGAAGGCTTGCCGCCGATGTTTTGAGGCCAGTCAATATTCATCATGTAGGAAGTGATCAAGATGGCCACCGTCAGACCGACCAAGCCGTACATGAACGCCGCCATGGCGATGCGCGTTTCCTTTAATCCCATGGCCTTATCCAAGCCGTGGATGGGGAAAGGAGAGTAGACCTCCTTGACCTTAATGCCTTTTCCGCGCAGGTTCTTAACCGCATCCAAGACGACATCATCGTCCAGATAAAGCGCGCGTACTACCGGGGTATGCTCAGTGTGCGCCATGGGGATCGTGGTGTTTTTTCTGGGATTCGCCAGAGGATTTGAGGATAGTCTTCAATTCGGCTTGAGCGATTACCGGGAAGGTGCGCGCATACAAGAGGAAGAGGACAAAGAAGAAGCCGATGGTTCCGATAAAGATGCCGATGTCCACAAAGGTGGGAGAGAACATGCTCCAGCTAGAAGGCAAGTAGTCACGGTGCAAGGACGTCACGATGATGACGAAACGCTCAAACCACATACCGATGTTAACGACAATGGAGATTAAGAAGGTAAAGATCAGGTTGGTCCGAAGCTTCTTAAACCACATGAACTGCGGAGAGAACACGTTGCAGGTCATCATGGACCAATACGCCCACCAGTAAGGACCGGTTGCGCGGTTCAAGAAGGCATACTGTTCATATTCCACACCCGAGTACCATGCGATGAAGAGTTCGGTGATGTACGCGACACCCACAATAGAGCCCGTGACCATGATCACGATGTTCATCATCTCAATGTGCTGGATGGTGATGTAGTCTTCCATTTTGAAGATCTTGCGGACAATCAACAGCAAGGTTTGCACCATGGCGAAACCGGAGAAGATGGCTCCTGCAACAAAGTAGGGAGGGAAGATGGTCGTGTGCCAACCGGGGATGACCGAGGTGGCGAAGTCCATGGATACGATGGTGTGTACGGAAAGTACGAGGGGGGTCGCCAAACCGGCCAATACCAAGGATACTTCCTCAAAGCGCTGCCAGGCTTTGGCCTTGCCGCCCCAACCAAAGGAGAGGATTCGGTAGATGTGCTTTTGCACTGGATTGATCGCACGGTCGCGAATCATCGCAAAATCAGGAATTAAGCCGGTGTACCAGAAAACCGTCGAAACCGTCAAGTAGGTCGAGATGGCGAATACGTCCCACAAAAGTGGCGAGTTGAAGTTCACCCAAAGAGAACCGTACTGGTTGGGGAAAGGGAATACCCAGTAGCCCATCCAAATACGCCCCATGTGGATCAAAGGGAACAAGCCCGCCTGAATAACCGAGAAGATGGTCATCGCCTCCGCTGAGCGGTTAATGGCCATACGCCACTTTTGGCGGAACAATAAGAGAACCGCTGAAATCAACGTTCCCGCGTGACCAATACCGACCCACCAGACGAAGTTGGTGATGTCCCAAGCCCAGCCTACCGTCTTGTTTAGACCCCAGACTCCGATACCCGTACCAATTGTGTACAGGATGCAGCCCACGCCCCAGAGGAACATGACCAGAGAAATCGAGAAGACGATCCACCACGCTTTGGGGGCCGCCGTTTCAACAGGGCGAGCCACGTCTACGGTGATGTCCTTGTAGGACTTATCCCCTAGAATAAGTGGTTCGCGTACGTTTGATTCGTAATGCATAATTCGCGAGGGTATTAGGCGCGGTTGCGAACTTTAGTTTGATAGAATACAGAAGGTTGCGTGCCTACTTCCTCTAAGAGGTGGTAAGAACGTGCGTCGTTTTTGGCTACCTGTACTTGGCTTCCCGCCGTGTTTACGTCGCCAAAGGTGATGGCTCCCGTGTCACATGCCTGAGCACAGGCCGTGGTGAAGGCACCATCCGCCAGGGGCTGACCAGATTTCTTAGCCTCCAACTTGCCGTATTGAATACGTTGGATACACATGGTGCATTTTTCCATGACACCACGCGCACGTACCGTTACATCGGGATTCAAGACCATGCGACCGAAATCGTCTTGGGCTGGATTGACATCCGTGAATCGCTCGTTCTTTTGGTAATTAAACCAGTTGAAGCGGCGGACCTTGTAGGGACAGTTGTTTGCACAGTAGCGTGTTCCGATACAGCGGTTGTAGGCCATGTGGTTCAGTCCTTCACGCGAGTGCACCGTGGCCCCCACAGGACATACCGTCTCACACGGAGCATGGTTACAGTGCTGGCACATCACGGGCTGGAAGACCACATCGGGGCTTTCGCCGGGAACTTCCATGGCCGCATACATGTCGATGCCGCCAATGTTCTCCTCGTCAGCACGGTCCTTCGTCATATCCGAAGAATAGTAGCGGTCAATGCGCAACCAATGCATATCACGGAAATTGCGGATCTCTTGCTTACCTACTACTGGAACGTTGTTTTCCAAATGGCAGGCAATCACGCAGGCTCCACAGCCCGTACAACTATTGAGATCGATGCTCATGTTCCACATGTGCAACGTTTCGTGATCGTGGTTCGTCCACAAATTGGCATCGTTGGCCGAAACCGACCCGTCCAATGTGTGGAAAGTGGGCTTTTCATTCCAGCTTTGGCCCGATTGGTCAGCCATGTAGTCCGCCAAGGTCACTTCATTGACAATCTTGCGACCCATCATGGTGTTACCCAGCTGCGTGGAGGCAAATTCATGCTCGCCCTCTTGCAACGTGATGGTTACGGCACCCGAACCTTGAGACATGTTCAATTCGTAGGCATTGACACCCAAGCCATCCGCCACGCGGCCCGCAGCCGTGCGACCATAGCCCACGGCGAGGCCAATGGTGCCCTGGGCTTGACCCGGCTGAATCAACGCCGGAACATTTTCCAAGGAGTAGTCACCCGCTTTGAGCGTAACGAGGCTGCCATTTAGCGCGCCGTCCGATTGTGTTTCGTTCACAATCCCCAAAGCCAAAGCGTCTTTCGCGCTCACCGTGATATAATTGTCCCACGCAGCGCGAGAAATTGGATCGGGTAATTCGTGCAACCAAGGGTTGTTGGACTGATGTCCCGCACCCACGGTCTTTTGGTACAAGGCCAGTTCAAAATCACCGCCTTGAATCTTGGTCGCCGTCTTTGCGGCTTCCGAGGCCCCGGCGATCGCCCGAGATGCCGCCTCAGCAGCGCTGGCTGTGCTTGATCCGGAAACGCTTGCGCCTCCATCGTGCAATGTCTGTGACCAGCTTAGTCCTTTCGCTGAGACCGTCGCCTTGACCCAGTCCTTGGCAGACTTGGTCTCACCGACCAAGCTACCCAATACTTCAATGGCCGGCTTGCTGTTGAACAAAGGACGGATGGTAGGCTGAGATACGGCCAACTCCGTGGAGATTGGCAAGAAATCTGCCCATGATTCGAGGTAATGGGGCACAGGTGCCGCGGCGGCGCAAAGGCTCGCCGTTTCATCTAGACGGTCCGTGAGACTCAAACTGTAATCCACCTTAGCCATGGCATCCGCAAATCCAGGGCGCGAGTATGCAGGATTTGCCCCGACGAGCACCAAAGTGCCGACCGAACCAGACTTCATGTCCGCCATGGCATTGGCCAAAGCGCGGTCATTGCCCGAACGGATGAAAATGGGTTGGTCCACACGCAGCGTGTTGCCGAGGTTGCCCAAGGCAGCATTCAATGCCGCAGCTAAGTGCGCATTGGCTCCGGAGTTGCCCCCCACCATCACGATGGAGCGTCCTTTCGCAGCCACTAATTCTTTGGCCACGGCATCCATGGCGGTCTGCACGGTAGCGGACAAAGTGCCCACCGTCAGCGTACCTCCCGATACTTTATTGTACACGTACGCCAAAGCGCTTCCTACTTCGGAAGGCTTGATTTTGATGCGCTTGTCGGCATTGGCGCCAGACAGGCTCATGTTCGATTCCACTTGAATGTGGCGAAGCATGCCTTGGCCTGGCTTGCGGCGATCCGCAAATGCCTTCGACATCTGCTGCGCCGTGGAGCCATTCAAGAAATCTTCGCCGAAGGAAACCACGAGATCTGCTCCCGAGAAATCCACGGTAGGCAGAGCACGAGTCCCAGTCAGGGCCTCCCAAACGTCGAGCACTTCCGAAGAAGAGACCGCGTCGATCTCCACGTGATTAAAGTTGTTGTAGGTCTGGCGCAAGGAGGCGATCAGGCTCTTGAAAGAAGGACTGAATACGCTGCCCGTTACCAACACGAATTGCTTTCCTGAGGCAACGGAAGCGGCCACGGCCTCTTTGAGGTCGCCCTCAATGGTGGTCCAATCTGTTTCCACACCCGCTTTAACAGGCTGACGCAATCGCGCCGAATCGTACAAAGACAATACGCTCGCTTGAGCACGGCCATTCGTACCGCGATTAAAGCGGCCCTCGTCTCCGGGCTCAATTTTGATAGGACGTCCTTCGCGCGTTTTCACTAAAACAGAGGCGAAGTCTTGGCCATCCGTGTACGCCGTGGCGTAGTAGGTCGGCATACCAGGCGTCAAGCTGTCGGGCTTAACGACGTAGGGAATGCTTTCTACGATGGGAGACTCACACGCTGCCAACGTGGCTGCGGCTGTCGAGAAGCCCAAATATTTCAAGAAATCCCGACGGGAAGTTTGGGCATTGCCCATGAGTTTATCGTCACCTAAAAACTGCTCCACCGGAATCTCCGTCGCAAACTCATTTTGAGCCATGCGCTGAGACACTTCCGTGTTGGCCAGCTGGTCAAACCCTTTCCAATAGACCTTTTCCGTTGCCATTTGCTTCAATTAATAGTGGCACTTGCCGCATTCTAGACCACCGATTTTCTCGACTGTGATCTTTTCGTCGTGGAATTTTGCAGCGAGGCGCTCGTTGATCGTTTGCGTTCCCTCCTCTGCATTGGCGTAATAGCCATTTGCCGTTTTGACTTCCGTCTCGCGGTGGCAGTTGATACACCAGCCCATCGTCAATTCCGAGTACTGGTACATCACATCCATTTCTTCCACCGGACCGTGGCAGGTTTGGCAGGCCACTTGGCCGGCTGTCACGTGCTGAGCGTGGTTGAAGTAGGCGAGATCAGGCAAATTGTGCAAGCGAATCCATTTTACGGGCTTCTGCTCGTAGTTCTCGATGTAGGTGCGGTTCTCCGCGTCCCAACCGATGGCCGCGTAAATTTTAGCGATCTCAGGAGAGCGTTCGCCGCCGTATTTCAAGGCTCCAGCTTCGTTGACAATTTCTGAACCATCGATGTACATGTGGCAGTTCATGCACACGTTCGTGGAAGGAATTCCAGAGTGCTTGGAGCTGCGCGCACTGCTGTGGCAGTAGTTGCAGTCCACTTGGTTGTCGCCCGCGTGAATTTTGTGCGAGAAGGCAATGGGTTGTACCGGTTGGTAGTTCTGTTCCACGCCAACGCCCATCAGGAACCAGAAAAGTTGGTACAAGAAGGCCACTGTCACGACAACGGTTGCGGCCGTCATGAAACGCTTGTTGCTCACCAACCATTTGGTCAGGGCGTTCGCGTCTTGAATTACGGTAGTCGCTGTATCGCCATTGACTTCCTTGAGGGTATTGCGGATGCGCAACAAGAGCACCGAGAACAATGCCAAGAAACCGCCGAAGATGTAGAGCAGGGTGGTGTTGTCCTCTGCGGGGACATCTGAGATTGGTGCCGGAACGAGGTCCTTGCCCCCCGGAGCTGGTGCGGCCGCTGGCATGTTGGTGTAGGCCAAAATGCTCTGGATGTCGTCGTCCGAGAGGTTCTCGAAAGCCGTCATGACCGAACCGCCGTATTCCTCGAAAATGGCATTGGCGTCCGCATCGCCGCTGGCCCGAAGGGCTGCGTTATTGCGAATCCAGGCCAACAACCACGCTTCAGACCGGCGCTCAGTCACCCCACCGAGGGCGGGACCGACGAGTTTCTTGTCCAATTTGTGGCAGGAAGCACAGTTGGCTTTAAAGAGTTTTTTACCGAGTTCGGCATCCACTTCTGCGTGGAGCGGACTGGCTAATGCGCTTACCATCAATGCGATAGTCAAGGCGCGTAATGCGTTGGTTGCGAAGAAGCGCATGCGTATAGGCGTTTTACTGCGGTTCATAAGAGCTTTTTAAGGCAGTGCAAAAATACAACACAGCGCTTCGGGGCATTGAAGAAAACGACAGGGTTATTGCTAATTTAAAATTGGTCTAAATAAGCCTTCATCTCCAAGTTTTTCCCAACTTTGCGGTATGCAACGCCGCCTCCCATTTCTAGCCCTTGTGGTCACTTTGAACTGGTTTCTACCGGGCCATCCGTTTGCCACTTCCGCCTACGCTGCGCCGCCCATGGCGGACTCGGTCATCGTGCTCGAAGGGGTAGCCATCGATTCCGCGTGGAGTGCCCAACGCAATGCCTTGGCTGCGGGAGTCACGCAGGGACGTTCGATGGACATGGAGCGGTACACCATTCAAGTATTTAGCGGGAAGCGCTTCGAGGCCACCCAATGGTACGGACGCCTTCAAGATTCCTTGGGGACGACCCAAGTGCTCCTTCATTTTGACGAGCCCAATTTTAAAGTTTCCGTCGGCCTCTACCCCATTCGTTTGGCCGCTGAGCACGATCTCAAACATTGGCGGAGACGCTTCCCTCAAGCCTTCGTGGTGCGTGCTCCAGATGTTCAACCGGGCAAGTGAGCCCGGACCTGCTGCACGATAGTTTGCGCAGGCAGCACACCTGATTGACGCCAAAGGATTTTACCCGCTTTAAAGAGCGACAAAGTGGGCACGCCCTGAACCTGGTAGGCCTGTGAAATCGCTGGATTTTTATCGACGTCGATCTTTATCACGCGCACCTCTCCATCCAAGGTCTGTGCAACCTCAATCAAGATGGGAGCAAGGGCTTTACACGGCCCGCACCAGGTGGCAAAAAAGTCCACCAAAACAGGCTTTTCGCCTGCAATCAGGTCCTTAAATTTTGCAATCTCAGCCATGGCATCCGGCCCGATTAAGGCTTGACAAATGCCTCGCTTGCGCTCCAAGCCATAAAGCCCCCCACAAGATGGTGGACATTGGTGAATCCGGCTTGCTTTAACTGACTCAAAGCCCTTCCGCTGCGACCGCCGGAACGGCAGTAGAGGTAAATGGCTTGGTCTTTGTCTCCACCATAGGCAGCTTCCATTTGGGCTGCAAAATCTGCGCTGTTGAAATCGACATGCGCAGCGCCTTCTATCATGCCCTCAGCCACTTCTGCATCGGTGCGAACATCGACTAATACATGGCCTTCTTTGGCCGCCTTGAAGGCGGCAACATCCAAGTTTTCAGGTTGAGCCGATCGTGCCGTTTCTTGTGTTGGCGCGGTTTCCGTCGCCTGACCACAGGCCGTCGTGGCTGAAAAGGTGAGACCTAGCATCGCGGCGCCCGCTAGGGTGCGCAATTTGGTCCATGAACCCGCGTTGATCACTTTCGTATAGCCCATTTTTTCCAAGTTTTGTTTGGCCGCCGAAGCGCGCATTCCGCTCGCACAGCAAAGCACAATTTCGGCGTCCTTGTCCTTTATTTTCTTGGGCAAGGTAGCGATGCTATTCAAAGGGACGTTGATGGCCTTGGCGGGGTGACCGCTCGCAAATTCTCCTGTGGTTCGAACGTCTACAATTTTAGCGCCTCGAGCCACCCATTCCATAGGGTCTTGCTTGGGCCCAAAAAGTTTAGCGAAAAATCCCATCGCTTACATCTTGTGAATGAGGACCTCACCATACCCTCCACCATTGTAGAGTCCTTCTACTCCTTGCGCTTGCAAGAACATCAGGGCCTGGCCGGAACGGTTGCCCGACATGCAGCAAAGCACCACGGGTTGAGACATTTTCTTGAAGTCCTCCACGTGATCGGGCACGGTATGCAACGGAATGTTGATGGATCCAGGTACATTGCCTCCGGCAAATTCCCCTTCAGAACGCACATCAACGATGGTCGCGTCGGGGTGGTTAATGGCTTCGTTAATCGTCATGATTTCATTTTTTGTGATACAAAGGTCCACGTCCTTGTTGGTTCAAATTGTGACGGAAGTCACGGCCTTACTTAGCGTTCACAGGCTTGGCCGTGATGGGGCGTCCTTGCGCCATCCAATCGGGTTGTGGGGAGCCTTTGAGGTAGTGATCAAAGAACTCACCCATGCGCTGAGAAAGGTCTTTTCGGTTGGCGCGGCGCATCAAGTTGTGTTCCTCGTCATTGTAGACGAGCATCCAAACAGGCTTATCCAAACGCTTTAATGCCATGAAGTATTCAATGCCTTGGGTGTAGGGGACTGCTCCATCGTTGTCATTGTGCATAATGAGCAAGGGCGTGTTCACGCGGTCCGCAAAGAATACTGGAGAGTTTTCACGATAAAGCTTTTCCTTTTCCCAAGGGGTTGCGCCAATGCGCGATTGGGTCTTCTCGTATTGGAACTGGCGGGACATGCCACTGCCGTAGCGAATGCCTCCATAGGCAGAGAACATGTTGCTAACGGGGGCGCCCGCCATCCCACAGATATAGCGGTCGGTTTGGGTAACCAGGTAGGCTGTTTGGTAGCCTCCCCAGCTCTGGCCCTGGAGTCCCATACGCTTCTCATCCAAGCGCGCATCTGCCTTCAGGGCCGCATCCACCCCCTTGTTGATGCATACTAAAGCGCTCTTACCCGGGTGGCCCTCCCGGTAGATGATGTCCGGAATGAAGACGGCATAACCGTTGCTGCAGAACCAAGAAACGTTCACTGTCGATGCCGAAGGGGCAGGCGTCTTATAATCGTGCAATTGGTCCGAATAGGTCTCATAGAAATACACCACTACAGGCAAACTTGCATTTCCAGTAGCCCCTTCGGGGGTGTACAACAAGCCCTGCAGTTCTCGGCCTAAGGCGCGGTACGTAACCAGCTGAACTTCCGGCCACACAAAGGAGTCCTGTTGAGGATTAAGTTCGGTAAGCTGCTGAACATTAAAGCCTAATGGTGGTAACACTAAACTTGTAGAGGATTTAAGTTCGGTAAGCTGCTGAACATTAAACGCCGTGGATGATCCTTTTTCAGGACTGTAATCGTACACGAAAAGATTGGGAGAAGAAGCGACAGTTTCTCGCTTAAAGAGGAGTTTGTGGCCGTATCGAGCATAGGTGTAGCCCGATTCCGAAAAATCCCCCCAGGTTACCGGCTCGACCATGACATTGCTCCCCATTAAACCCATGGTTCCACGCAATCCGTTGAGTTCAGGCTCTGAGGTCGCCGAATAATTGTTGAAAATATCCTTGAAACGCAGCACCTGCAACCCGGTCTTTTTTGAGGGCTCTTCGAAGAGGCGAACCACCAGGCTTTCATCTTGGGCATCGACAAAAGGTGACGGGGCATATTCGGGGGAGACGACTCTAAATCGGATTTGGCGCTTGCGCCCATATTCCGTCAGCTGGCGCAGTTCTCCAGTGGGCGAATAGCCCCAAATATCAAAAGCATCGTAGACCACGAAGTAGCCCGTACGGGTCCATCCTGGGGCGCCATAAGGATAGGGATGCGCGGGACTGTCATGTTCCTCATCGTAGACGGGATGCGGAATGGGAATCTTCACAGGTTGCTCCAGCGTCAGGCCCACCACCCCAGGAATGGTATCTGCCATCGTGACGAAGATGCGCTGCATGAACCACGCACGTTTTACAAGGTCATAGTACGTGAGGGCATCCCCTGCCGGACTGAGTTGGGGGGCACCCGATACCGACATGTTTGTGCCTACATGGACCGTCTGGCCGCTTGCCACATGCACAAGTTCCACGTCGTAGGGGAGCTGAAATTCCCAACTGTATTGGCCTTCATAAGGCTCCTGAGTGTACCGAATCGCCAAGCCGCCCGTACTATGGGAAGGCAGGCTGGCCTCGGGATGGGAAAACGAACTGACCGGATGCAAGCCTTCCTGCGGGCTCCAGGTCATCCAGAGGGTGGGGTTCTCCAGATCTCGCTTTCGCTTTGCCTGTAAAGGCTGAATTTGAGCATCGTGGTAGGTCCAGACGTCCAACTTGGCACGTTCCTCGGGCAAGGTGGTCGTGTCGTTCCACTCCGGGGCCTGGATGGTTCGCGTGATTTGGAAGGGGTAGGGATAGTCACAGGCCCATGATACCACATTTGCTTTGTATGTGTGCGTTCGACCGCCCGAGTAGGGTCCATAGCCTGGCGGCAATCCTGGGCTATTGAACTCCGCAATAAGCACTGGAGATTCTTGCTCAGGATGCATATCCCAGTACCACAGCGAGGGGTAGTCCTGGTCTTTTCGGTCCTTTTTCTGATAGATAATGCCGTTGAATGCAAAAGAAACCCGGGAGAATTCGGCCGCCGTTTCCACGATTTGGGGACGATTCCAATGCAACTCCGCCAACTTGCTGTCCTTATTTTCCGTGATTACGTACCAAGAAGCGAAGAGATTTTGCTCCTCCTTAGGGAAGCCCCAATCTAAAACCTGATCAAAAGCCATGAGCGTATCCAAAACTGGAGGATACCATTTCGTGCTCGCCTCGCCCGTTTCTTCGTCGATGCGATCCTCGTAGTCCATCCAAACCGTCAGGAAATCCACATGGGGCTTTTCCTTGTCCTTGGCCGGACGTTCCAAGATGAATTCATCAGAGGTAATATCATTTTCATCGTAGCCCCCTTGAATGCCCCAACGCGCGATCGCCCCCAAGGTGTCTGTTCGGGAGATGCTGCTTGCCGCACCCGCTTCAAACGTGAGCAGATAAGCCTGAGAGACCGGAAGGTCTTCTTTCTTGGTTTTCTTCAGCTTGAGGCGACGCATGTCCGACTCCGCTGGGTCTTGCTTGAGGATGAGCGTACCGGTGTTGGGGAGCCATTCTGCCCGAGAAACGCGTGGGATGCGAGCAATTTCCCGCCCTGATGCCAACTGGTACACCGCGAGATACCCATCCCCTTCTTGGGGGGCAACGATGGCGTAGGCAAGGTCGCCCATACCGTCCATTCCAAACGATTTAATGCTTTCCCAGCGGTCGTAGTCCGAATGGGACAAAGGGCGCTTGGGGGCCACTGGAATCTCCACTGACTGCCCATGGACAGATACACTCCATAACGCGATCAGAAGGATTCCTAGATTTCTCATCCGGCCATGGTGTGATATACGGCCTGAACGTCGTCGTCCTCTTCGAGTTTTTCGATGAGTTTTTCAACGTCGGCCTGCTGTTCTTCCGTGATTGTCTTCGTATCCATGGGGATGCGTTCAAAGCCCGAATTCAAAATCTCCATGTCCTTTTCCTCCAGCGCTTTAGTGATGGCGCCATATTCGGCAAAGGGAGCGTAGATCATGATGAGATCGAGGCCTTTCTCTTCGTCGTGTTCTTCAAAGATTTCCTCCACGCCGAAATCGATCATTTCGAACTCAAACTCTTCCAGATCGAGGGTGCCCTTGGCCATTTTGAAGAAGCACTTTCGGTCAAACATAAATTCCACGCTTCCGCTCGTGCCCAAACTGCCGTTGCACTTGTTGAAGTAGGAACGCACATTGCCCACAGTGCGGGTGCTGTTATCGGTAGCAGTCTCCACAAGCACCGCAATGCCATGGGGGCCATAGCCTTCGTAGACCATTTCCTTGTAGTCCGCCTGGTCTTTGCTCGAGGCACGTTTAATGGCGCGTTCCACATTTTCCTTGGGCATGTTGGCATCGCGCGCATTCTGCATCAAGGCCTTCAATCGGCTATTGGCATCCGGACTGGGCCCAGATTCCTTGACAGCCATAATGATGTCTTTGGTGATGCGAGTAAAAACCTTGGCCATGGAGGACCAACGTTTCATTTTTCGTGCTTTCCGGTATTCAAATGCGCGTCCCATGGAGGGTAAAGGGGTAAAAAGTTAAATGGTCGAAGGGGAGAAGGGGAAAGGGGTGGAAAGGATTAAGGAAAAAGGATGGAAGGGGTCAACGCCTAGGTCCTTTTTGCCTCTTGCCTTCAGTGCCTTGTTTGCCCCGGGCCGTTCGACGAAGTACAAATGTAGGGTATGGGTCGTGTTGGTTTGCGCGCAGGGTAGCGTGCAAAAATCCTTGCCTACTCGACCGTCCAGGTTCGGCCAAGCGCCAAGACTTCTTCTAAGCTCCGCGTCTGAGCATGTGCGGCATGGACTTGGGCTTCAAAGATGGGCCGATCCTCCCGATAGAGCACGCCAAAGGGACGCACTTCGCCCGTCATTCGCGCTAGGGCAAAGCCTTTCATGGCATCCGTTTCATCGTGGATCCAACATTCGCTCAAAGGGCGCTCCATGGTTGAAACAATGCGGACCGTTTGTCCGTCCAGCCAAAGCGCCTTGTCGTGGTCGACACCAAATGTGATCGGTTGGCCGTGCTCCAAGAAGATGGCATGATCGCTTTGGGTTTTTTTGTCGGTGAAGGCTTCAAAGGCCCCATCGTGAAACACATTGCAGTTCTGGTAAATTTCGAGCAAGGCACTCCCTCCGTGCGCTTTGGCCCGAGTCATCATCTCGCGAAGGTGGGCGGGATGTCGGTCCATGCTGCGGGCCAGAAACGTAGCTCCTGCTCCAAGTGCCAAGGTTTGCGGGTTCACAGGGTGGTCAATACTTCCCAGTGGGGTGGACTTGGAGATAGCCCCTGCGCGGCTTGTAGGCGAATACTGGCCTTTGGTTAGGCCATAAATTTCATTGTTGAACAGCAGGATGGGAACCCCAACATTGCGTCGAAGTGCATGAATCAGGTGATTCCCGCCAATACTCAATGCGTCTCCATCTCCCGTAATGATCCAGACATCCAAAGATGGGTTCGCGAGCTTGATTCCAGTGGCTACAGCCGGGGCACGGCCATGGAGGCTGTGCATGCCGTAGGCGTTGACATAGTAGGGCAAGCGGCTCGCGCAACCAATGCCGGAAACAACGACCGTATTGGCCGGATCTGCATCCATTTGAGCCAACACTTCGGTAAATTGCTTTAAGACGGAATAGTCCCCACATCCTGGGCACCAGCGCACCTCTTGGTCGGAAAGAAAGTCTTTGCCACTTTTCATGCGTCGGAAAGATGCTGCGCCAAGCGCTGTTGAACTTCGAGTGCGCCAAAGGGCTGTCCACTGGTCTGTCCTAAGAAGACCAATTCGCGCGTGGTTTGGCTTCGCAACACGTGAATCAGCTGTCCCTCGTTCAATTCGGCGACAACAATTTGGCTGAATCCCTCCATGAAGGAAAAGAAGTCGGGATGAAGTGGGAATAAGTGTTTTAAATGCACATGGGTCACGGCATGTCCGGCATCGCGTAAAGCCTCCACCGCGGTGCGGAGGGCTCCATAGGTACTGCCCCAGCCGACGACCAACAGGTCGCCCGTTGGCGCTCCCACCTCAACGCTCAAGGGCCCATAAAAGCGCGTCACCGCCTGCACTTTTTTGGCCCGTTCGCGGATCATTTGTTGGTGGTTCGCCGCATCATACGACACATGGCCTGTATTGGCTTCGGTTTCTAAGCCGCCCAGACGGTGCATCCCTTCGGGGGTGCCTGGAGTGATCCAAGGGCGGACACCGTGCTCATCCCGTGCATACGGCAAACGTTGGACGTCCGCATGGGGTGGGGTGATCTGAGGCAATCCGGCCAAGTCCGGTAAACGGAAGGGCTCGGCACTGTTCGCAATGTAGGCGTCCGACAAAACCATGACGGGCGTCATCGATTCTACCGCCATTTTGGCCGCCAAAACCATATCAAACATGGCTTCGCCCGTGCGTTTGATGGCCATGATTGGCATCGGGGCTTCACCATGGCGTCCATACATGGCTTGGAATAAATCGGACTGTTCCATCTTGGTAGGCAAGCCTGTGCTTGGACCGCCCCGTTGCACATTGATGACAATCAAAGGCAACTCCATCATCACCGCCAAGCCCAGACCCTCGCCTTTGAGGCTAATCCCTGGGCCTGAGGAAGCCGTTGCCCCCAAACTCCCTGCAAAGGAGGCCCCGAGGGCCGCCGTAACCGATGCAATCTCATCTTCTGCCTGAAAGGGCAGTACCCCATCAGGTCGGAGCCTCGCCAATTCATGAAGGATATCGGAAGCCGGAGTGATGGGATAGCCAGCATAGAGAACGGAACGGCCGAGTTGACGGGCCACGGCCGCCAATCCCAGGGCTATTGCATGGCTCCCCGAGATGGTCTTGTAGGTGCCGGGTTGGGCTTTACGCTGGGGGACCTCCCGGCGGAATGCCGTCCATTCCGCGGTCTCCCCCAAGTGGTAGCCCGCTCGGAATGCCAGAATATTCGCCTCGCCGAGGTCTCCCGCAAACTGCCGTTTCAAATCTGCTTCCATCGCCGGGGCAGATTGGCTGTACAACCACGTCAAGAGTCCCAGAATGGTCATATTCTTGGCCCGGCTTTTTTCCTTTCCAGAGAGTGGCGAATCCTTGAGCGCTTCCCCAGTGAGTTTCTTGAAATCCACCTCCAACACTTGGAAGCGGCTGTGTGCATCCGCCAAGGGTTCCGCGTCAGCCGGGAGTCCGGCAATCGCTTTAGAACGCGCATCAAAGCCGTCTGTAGAGGCCAATAAGAGCCCGCCTGCTTTGAGTTTGCCCTGATGCTTCATCCATCCGGCCACATTGAAGGCCACCATCACATCTGCCGCGTCGCCTGGATCAAAAATGGCCTCGGAGGCCATTTGAAACTGAAATCCCGAGACGCCCGAGACGGTGCCCTGTGGCGCGCGAATTTCCGCAGGAAAATCGCTGAGGGTCCGCACATCTTGACCACTCTGGGCGGCAGCCCGAATGAGCTGGGAGCCCAAAAGTTGTATCCCATCGCCGGAATCTCCCGCAATGAGAACGACTAGGTGGGATTGAATTTTAGTCATGAGTATGCACCACGGCCACCACTTCGGGGGCGTACTTTTTGATGGTGGTTTCTACCCCGTTTTTCAGGGTCATTTGGTTGACCGAGCACCCTGCACAAGCGCCGAGCAGACGGACCCGAACCTCCATGCTGTCCGTGATTTCGGCCAACTGAATGTCTCCGCCATCATTCTGCAAGAAAGGGCGGATTTCGTCAAGGGCGCGGTGGACGCGGTCTAGGAGGTCACTCATGCGTTTCGTGGCGTGGTTTTGCATCCCGCCATGGTCGTAATACGAACCGCTTCGGTGGGGGGAAGGTTCTCAATGCGGTCGGTCAAAGAGGTAATCATGTTTTGGACTACTTCGGTAAAGGCCTCCACCGAAGGGCCCTGCGCCTGCAGGGCGGCGGGATGGCCCACATCGCCCGCTTCGCGAATACTCTGGATCAAGGGAACCTCCCCGAGGAAGGGAACCTCGAGTTGGTAGGCCAACTGGCGAGCGCCCTCTTTGCCAAAGAGGTAGTACTTCATATCCGGCAACTCGGCCGGGGTGAAGTAGGCCATGTTTTCGACGATGCCGAGAACGGGAATTTGAATGGCGTCCATTTGGAACATGCCCACACCTTTGCGCGCATCTGCCAAGGCTACATGCTGCGGGGTGGAAACGACGACCGCACCCGTGATGGGCAGGGCTTGCACAATGCTCAAATGGATATCCCCCGTGCCGGGAGGCAAGTCGATGAGTAAGAAGTCCAGTTCCCCCCAATGCGTTTCTTGGAGCATTTGATTGAGGGCCTTGGTCGCCATCGGACCGCGCCACACGACGGCTTGATCCGTCCCGGCAAAAAAGCCGATGGACATCACTTTGACGCCGTAGGACTCGACGGGCTCCATTTTACGGACGCCATCGACCTCCAAGGCCCCGGGGCGATCGGCTACAACATCCAGCATCAAGGGCATGGAAGGGCCGTAAATGTCCGCATCTAAGATGCCCACTTTAAAGCCCATGCCCGCGAGGGTTACCGCGAGGTTGGCGGTCAACGTAGATTTTCCGACGCCCCCCTTTCCGGAAGCAACGGCGACCACATGCTGAATACCTGGTATGGCTTTCCCACGAAGGACGGTGGATTCGGGCGTTTCGGGTGCTTCGACAAGCAGGTGAATGGTCACTTGAAGCTTCGGGTCGATGCGCGCATGAACCGCCTTCAAGACTTCCACCTCCAATTTTTTCTTTTGGTGCAGCACCGGGCTGTCGCTCACCACATCCAAAATAACTTCGGAACCCATGATTTGCACATTGCGCAACCCATTGGAGGCCATGAGTAATCCTTTGCCGGAGGCATTTGCCACTGCGCTGAGCGCTTCTTCCACTTGTTTGCGTGTCACCATGCCGCAAAATTACGGCGCAAGGGCGGGAGGGCCGTGTATTTTATATGGCAATCTATGCCGGCATCGGGCTGAGCCCTTCCGGCAAGGTCTTATTGGCCAATTGGCCACAGGCCGCATCGATGTCCTTTCCACGCGAACGGCGCACCTTGGCTGTGACCCCAATGCGCGCCAAAGCGGTCACATAGGCCTCGAGCGCCTCGGGATCGGCTTGCTGGAAACGCTCATCCCCGATTGCATTGTACTCAATCAGGTTGACTTTTACGGGTATCCGCTTACACAATTGGACGAGGGCGTGAACATCCTCAGGGGCGTCATTGACCCCTTTCCAAACCACATATTCAAAGGTGATTCGGCGTTTCGTGGCACGGTACCAGTATTCTAGGGCCTCGCGGAGTTCAGCAATCGGAGCCACATCGTTGATGGGCATGATCTGCGACCTCACTTCGTCCCGGGCAGAATGCAGGCTCACGGCCAAATGGAATTTTACCCCATCGTCCGCCAATTTCTTGATCATTTTGGGCAATCCCACGGTAGACAAGGTGATGCGTCGTGGAGACAGGCCCAATCCGTCCGGCTGAGTAATCTTTTCGATGGCCGTCAGCACATTGTGGTAGTTCATGAGGGGCTCCCCCATGCCCATGAATACAATGTTGGTGAGCGGACGACCAAAGTGCTCCATGCCTTGTTGGTGGATCGCACGGACTTGGTCATAGATTTCGTCGGGTCCCAAGTTGCGCATGCGCTTCAGCCGAGCGGTCGCGCAAAAGGCACAATTCAAGCTGCATCCCACTTGCGAGCTCACACAGGCCGTGATGCGCTTTTCGGTAGGAATCAGTACCGACTCTACGATCAAGCCGTCGGGAAGTTTGACAGCATTTTTGATGGTGCCGTCCTCGGAGTGCTGGGCTTGCGTGACGGAAATGGGGTGAATGGCATATTCCGCCGACAACTTGGCTTGAAGAGCGGTAGGGATGTTGCGCATGTCCGAAATGGCGTGGACACCTTTGGCCCAAATCCAGTCATACACTTGGGCAGCACGAAAGCTTGGTTCGCCCCATTCGGCAAAAAGAGTTTGCAGGTCCGCTTTGGAGAGGCTTCGCAGATTTTTGGGGGAAGGACTCACTCGTTCACACGTTGTAGCGATCCAAATTGGACCTTGTTTTTTCTGTAGGAATAAAAGACGGCTTCGCCTTGTACCAATTCGCTCGAGGTGCTTCGGCGCGGAAGGGTTTGGACCCTGTCTTTGCTGTTGTTGTACAAGACCGTGTAAAGCATTTCCGCCTCCGGGGTAATGGTAACAGCCACCACATTGGAGGTCCGTGCGTTGCGCATCACCACCGGACGGCGCACCCCAAATCGCTTGGTGTTTGATTTGTGGTCATTGAAAATGAGGTGAAGTTGCTTGCCGTCCACTAAGGGCAAATAGCCCGAAGCCCGGCCTCCATCATTTTTGGAAAACTGCCGCTTGGGTACATGGCCCGACCATTCGATTTCGCCCTTGTCCGAAATGCCAAAAGCGATAATGTCGTAGTAGTAATAATAGTAGTTCGTCACCGTACCGTTGCGGGTTTGGGTGGTCACCACTTGCATTTCGTAGTCCTCCGCAATCACAAAGGCCCCCCCATCCGGACGGTGCAAAAAATGCCGGAAGACAAAGTCCTCCCGAATTTCCGCACCCCGGGTAGCCCGGCCAGTACTCATAAATTCATCCAAAAATTCCTTGGAGAAAGGTGAAAGGTGGGTGGACACGACGTTGGCCTCGGCCTGATCGAGCGTGATGTAAAACATGCCCTTCATGGAGGCCCGGTTGTAGCCCTGCTCGGAATAGAATCCGGCAATCGCCATGGTATTGTTCCCAAAATCCAATTCCATTCCCATGTTGGTGACATAGACCAGATCCAGACCTAAATCAATTTCAAATACGCGCTCATCCTTTCCACTCAGGCGGTATA
>Ga0255755_1001123_pt1 | contig 25215 bp, 24 predicted proteins | sample 011ome_18_FD_179955 | JGI IMG/M metagenome (GOLD analysis project Ga0255755, IMG submission 179955) | Coastal salt marsh microbial communities from the Groves Creek Marsh, Skidaway Island, Georgia - 011501BT metaG (version 2) | ecosystem: Environmental > Aquatic > Marine > Intertidal zone > Salt... | reverse complement strand
GCGATTGGCGCGACCATTGATGGCTGCCCTCCGGGCATTGTGCTTGATGAAACCATCATCCAACCTTGGCTAGACAAACGCAAACCTGGCCAAAGTAAATTCACCACGCAGCGGCGCGAAGCCGATAACGTTGAAATCCTGTCCGGCGTGTTTGAGGGAAAAACAACGGGAACCCCGATCCAGTTGACCATCCGCAACACCGATCAACGTTCAAAAGATTATGGCGATATTGCCAATACGTTCCGCCCCGGCCATGCGGATATCACTTATTTTCAAAAATACGGCATTCGCGATTATCGTGGAGGCGGTCGCTCTTCCGCGCGCGAAACCGCGGCGCGCGTCGCAGCGGGGGCGGTGGCAAGGGCGGCGCTGGCTGAGTTAGCACCAGAGGTAAAAATCATCGGCTTCATGTGCCAAATGGGCCCGCATAAAATAGACCGTACGCATTTTGACTGGTCAGAAATTGATCAAAACCCCTTTTGGGTGCCCGATGCAAATGCCGCAAAAGACTGGGCGCAATATTTAGACGAGGTGCGCAAATCGCACAGCTCAGTTGGCGCGGTGATTGAAATCGTTGCACAAGGTCTTCCCGCTGGGCTTGGCGCACCTATTTACAGCAAGCTTGATGGTGATCTTGCGGCGGCAATGATGTCAATCAACGCGGTAAAAGGCGTTGAAATTGGTGAAGGCATGCAAGCCGCTGCGTTGAGCGGCGCGGAAAATGCCGATGAAATCACGCTGGGACCGGATGGGTTGCCCCAATATTCGAGCAACCATGCCGGTGGCATTCTTGGTGGAATTTCAACGGGTCAAGATGTGGTGCTGCGCTTCGCAGTCAAGCCGACATCCTCCATTTTAACAGCACGCAAATCAATCACCAAAGACGGGCAAGAGATCGATGTGGTCACCAAAGGGCGGCATGATCCCTGCGTTGGCATTCGCGCTGTGCCTGTCGGCGAAGCCATGATGGCCTGCGTTCTTCTAGACCATTTGCTGTTGCATCGCGGGCAGGTTGGCGATCAGGGTGGTAAAATCGGCCCTGCTGCGTAAAGATCAGCGCGCGGGCCACTATTTGGTGTGATGTTGCTTTGATAGCTGAACCGCCAGAATGCCCAGCGCAATGATTACAACACCAACATAATCCAAAAGCCCTATCTTTTCGCCCAACAGCGCAGCGGCGATCAATACCCCGAAAAACGGGTTCAAAAAATGAAAAGTTGCGGCTTTCACAGCGCCAACCCTGTCAACCAATTTAAACCAGATAAAAGTGGCCGCAAGGCCAGGGATAAGCGTGGTATAGGTAAACGCCCCCAGCAACCGCCAAGTTGGATTGATCTGTAATGGCTCCCAAATAAGCGCGATCACAGCCAAACTGACGCCGCCGACGATCATCTGCAACCCAACAATCATCATCACATTACCACCCGCAACCGCTCCGCGCACAGATAAGGTGGCAATGGTTAAAGCCATCGCGGCAATAAGGCACAAAACCAGACCTTGCAGCTCTACCCCTGCCTCGATGCGCAAGCCCATAATGACACTGACGCCCAAAACTCCAAACACCAGCCCAACGATCCCCAAAAATGGCAGAGTTTCCCGAAACACCAGCCAGCCAGCCAGCGCCACCATCAACGGCATTGAAGATGCAATAATGGAAGCAACAGACGCTTCGATGGTTTGCATGGCTACAAAATTTAACCCAAGATAAATCGCATTTTGAAAAATACCGAAAATAATTGTTGCCCGCCATTGCGCCTGCGTTAAGCGCATGGTTTGGCCCAAAAACCGCGCGATCAAAATGCCCAATAAACCAGAAATTAAGAACCGAACCGACAAGGCGGCCAAAGGCGAGGCCTCTGCCACGATCATCCGCGCCGAGGTAAACGCCGAGGACCACATCAGCGCAAAAACCAACCCAAGCATCAGCGATCTTAGATCCATTTTAATCTCGCTATAAAACCAATCGCAGACGCCATTGAAACGGGCCAATAAAAAGGGCCGCTCAAAAGCGACCCTTTCTTAAAACAGTTCAACGGGGCTTAACCGTTTACGCTATCTTTCAGCGCTTTTGCAATTGTCATTTTAACAACTTTATCCGCTTCTTTTTTGAATTGCTCGCCCGTGGCTGGGTTACGCACCATACGCTCTGGACGCTCGCGGCACATGATTTTGCCAATACCTGGCAACGTGACCGCACCGCCACCGGAAACTTCGCGCGTGATTAGGTTACAGATCGCGTCCAAAGAGGCAGCTGCCGCCTTTTTATCTGAGCCCATATCTTCGGCCAGCGCAGCAATCAGTTGTGTTTTCGTCATTGGTTTCGACATTTTTTTTCTCCTTCACTGCCCAACTGTTAGGGCCTCGTGGGATGTTTCTAACTGAATGTTGTTTATAAACACAACAAATAGTGGGTGTTTTGGTCGAAAAAAGATACTTTTTTTCAATTTTCACCCCTATAAAAACGCAGTTTCATCAAAACTACGCAATTTTCGACTGTGCAAGCGCTCAAGCGGCATATTTTGTAAGCTTTCCATCGCCTTTATTCCAATTTCCAAATGCCGTGAAACCTGCGTTTTATAAAAGTCAGATGCCATTCCCGGCAGTTTCAACTCACCATGCAAGGGCTTATCGGACACGCAGAGCAAAGTTCCGTAAGGCACCCGAAACCGATACCCGTTCGCCGCGATTGTGGCGCTTTCCATATCCAGTGCCACCGCCCGAGATTGGCTTAAACGCTGAACCGGGCCAGATTGATCGCGCAGCTCCCAATTTCGATTATCTACCGTGGCCACGGTGCCGGTACGCATAATTTTCTTCAGCTCATAGCCCTGCAGCTTTGTGACATCAGCAACGGCGGTTTCCAGCGCGATCTGAATTTCAGCGAGCGCAGGGATCGGAACCCAAGCCGGAAGATCTGCGTCTAAAACCTTATCATCGCGCAAATAGGCATGCGCCAACACAAAATCGCCCAAGCTTTGCGAATTACGCAAGCCGGCGCAATGCCCAACCATAATCCAGGCATGCGGGCGCAGCACCGCTATATGATCAGTTGCTGTTTTCGCGTTTGACGGGCCAACACCGATATTAACCAAAGTGATGCCGCTGCCGTCGGGGCGTTTTAAATGATAGCTTGGCATTTGTGGCAGTTTTGAAACCGGCTCAATCAGTGCATCAGACTGCGTGATCTCAACATTCCCCGTGCTGACAAAACTGCTATAGCCGCTTTTCTCATCAGCCAAAGCGCGGCGCGCATAGGCTTCAAATTCTGCCACATAAAATTGATAATTTGTGAAAAGCACATAATTTTGAAAATGGCTTGGATCCGTTGCGGTATAATGCGCCAAGCGCGCCAAAGAATAATCAACGCGCTGCGCCGTGAATGGCGCCAAAGGCATCGGCTCTTGGGTCGAGCGCGCGCCATCGCCATTGACGATATCATCATTCGTTGTCGCCAAATCCGGAACATCAAACAGATCTCTCAGCAAAAAAGGCTGCGATTGGGCCTCAGCATTATTCGCCGAGTTTTCATCAGAAAGCGCAAAATGCAACGGAATCGGCGTTTCAGACGGACCAACGAGGATGGGGGAATCATGGTTCTCAACCAATAATTCGATTTGTTGGCGCAGGTACCCGGCAAATAAATCTGGGCGTGTGATCGTGGTTGTGTGACTACCAGGGCTTGTTACATGGCCAAAACTTAACCGGCTATCGATGCTTCTGAAACTATCGACTTGCAAGCTAATCTGCGGGTAAAACGCTCGATAGCGATGCCCCGTGCTGCCCGAACGCTGCACATCATCAAACCGGCTTTGCAAAAACCCAACCGCGTCTTGATACAAAACATTTAAATAGGCCACGGCCTTATCCGGATCATAAAACGCTGTTTCAGGACGCGCATCAGGGGTGCATATTTTAGAACCTTCAATCATAAAAAAACCTTATTTTTAAAGCATAACAAACCTCATTCATGTTAAAGTATATGTCAGACTTTAGAAACACTACCACAAAGACCAGGCTGTATTGCATAAACCATCTCATCCTTAGGCAGGAGGGTCAAAGCCTTATAGAGGAGAAAGCTCAATGGATTACAACACGGTGTCAGCAGAGGAATTTGGTAAATCACTCATCGGTCTTGGAGTGAACATCATTGTGAAAAGCCCTGCACGAACAGTGCAATTCTTAGAGGCCGTTTTTGAATTATACCCAAGCCAGTTAAGCGCTGATTTTGCCCTCATACGCTATCAAGACGATATATTTCAGCTGCATAGCGATAAAAGCTTCGCAGCGCATCCAAGCTATTCGCATTTGCCCGAAAATCCGCCGCGCGGCGCTGGCATTGAAATTCGCCTCTATAACAGTGATCCGGATCAAGCCTGCGCAAAGGCGCAGGCCTATGACTGCATGGTTTTACAGCCCGCAACCGATAAACCGCACGGATTGCGCGAAGCAACAATTCCTTGCCCCGATGGCTATACGTGGGTGCCTTCTCGCCCTTTGGCCTAAGCAGAGCACAGCAACATCCAGCATAGGCTGCAAGCGCGGTCGATCAAAATCTTGATTCTCAACCATATCGGGTGGATGATGGGTCAAAATTTGGAGATTGATATGACAGTCGAACCCCTACGTAAAAATATGGACTTTTGGCAAGAACGGGTTGATCTGGCGGCCGCGTTTCGCTGGTGCGTGCGGCTGAATTATCACGAAGCGGTGGCAAATCATTTTTCTTTGGCGATCAATGAAGAGGGCAGCCAATTTTTAATGAACCCCAACCAAATGCATTTTTCACGTATCAAAGCCAGCGATCTGCTGCTGATCGACGCAAATGATCCCAACACGCTTGAGGGCCCGAATGCGCCAGATCCAACCGCTTGGGGGCTTCATGGCGCCGTGCATCGTCATTGCCCGCACGCAAGATGCGCCATGCATGTGCATTCAGTTCACGCCACGGTCTTGGCCAGTTTACAAGACAGCCGCTTGCTTCCGATTGATCAAAACTCTGCGATGTTTTTCAACCGCTACGTGATTGATGATCATTATGGCGGACTGGCCTTTGAAGAAGAGGGTGCGCGTTGCGCCAGCTTGCTGACAGATCCGAAACAAAAAGTTTTGATCATGGGCAATCACGGCATTCTGGTTTTGGGCAATAGCGTGGCGGACACGTTTAATCGTTTATATTATTTTGAACGGGCCGCAGAAACCTATATTCGCGCCTTGCAAACAGGCCAAAATCTACGCGTTTTACCCGATGAAATAGCCGAAAAAACAGCGCAAGAAGTTGAGGAATATCCCGAACAGGCCATGCGGCATTTCGACGAGCTAAAGCGCATTCTTGAGGATGAAGGCGCAAATTACGCAACATAGGGCGGCACGATTTCTTGCGATACAAGCGCAGGCCTTCTTATAAATCAAAAGCTGCGGGGCCACCGCACCGTCAAATTCGGGCCCTGACGTTTAAACTCTTGTTGCCCCTCGGCGCAAAGAAGCGCGGGGTCGCAAGGGCGTTCAAACCCTCTTTGGCGGCGCAGATGCTTGCCAAGAAGCAGGGCGCATGACAGGATCAGCCCTGCAAAATTTGAGAAACACCCATGTCAGAACAAAACATATCAGCCTTTCCACAATCAAGCGCATCCCCTTCAGCAAGAAACCAAGGGATGGCGCTGGATCTTGATTGGGTGGGTGCTGCGCAAGCAAATACGTCCGCGATCGAACGCCGCGCCGCAAGCTTGGGCGCGCGGCGCACCGTCAAAAAAGACTATCAAGCCGCTTGGTTGCTTCGCGCAATCACCTGCATCGATCTGACCACCCTATCGGGTGATGACACGAAGGCGCGTGTCAAACGGCTTTGCGATAAGGCGCGCCGCCCGCTCAGAGATGATCTTCTCAAAGCGCTGGATATCGCGTCTTTGCAAACCGGCGCAATTTGCGTTTACCACGACATGGTGGAAACCGCCGTTTCGGCCTTAGAGGGCAGCGGCATTCCCGTGGCGGCGGTCTCTACCGGCTTTCCTGCCGGATTGTCGCCCTTAGAGCTGCGCATCGCTGAAATCAAAGCCAGCGTCGCGGCCGGTGCGCGCGAAATCGATATCGTGATTTCGCGCCGGCATGTGTTAACCCAAAACTGGCAGGCGCTATATGACGAAATGCAAGCGTTTCGCGCGGCCTGCGGCGAGGCCCATGTAAAAGCGATTTTAGCCACGGGCGAGCTTGGCAGCCTGCGCAACGTGGCGCGGGCCTCGTTGATTTGCATGATGGGTGGCGCTGATTTCATCAAAACCTCAACAGGCAAAGAAAGCGTCAACGCAACCTTGCCCGTCTCATTGGTGATGGTGCGCGCTATCCGCGACTATCATGACCGCACCGGATATGCGGTCGGCTACAAACCCGCCGGTGGCATTTCAAAAGCCAAAGATGCCCTAGTCTATCTTAGCATGATCAAAGAAGAACTGGGTGATCAATGGCTGCGGGCGGATCTGTTCCGTTTTGGAGCCTCGTCGCTTTTGGGCGATATTGAACGGCAATTGGAACATCATGTCACCGGCGCCTATTCGGCAGGGCACCGGCATGCGTTGGCTTAAGCTTAAATTTGGACATCCCCTATGAGCGTAAAAGAAATATTTGAAACGATGGAATACGGCCCCGCCCTTGAAGCGACGCAAGAGGCAATGCAATGGCTGCAAAACCACGATCGCAGATTTGGGCATTTCATAAATGGCGCCATCTGCGAAGGTTCTGATCATTTTAATAGCTGTAACCCAGCTACTGGAGAGGTTTTGGCAAAAATCGCCCAAGCCAACGAGCAAGATGTGCATAACGCCGTGGCCAGTGCGCGCGCTGCACAAGCGGATTGGGCGGCACAAAGCGGGCATCAACGCGCGCGTGTTTTATACGCCATCGCCCGGCTTGTTCAAAAACACAGCCGGCTTTTCGCCACATTGGAAACGCTGGATAACGGTAAACCCATTCGTGAATCGCGCGATATTGATATCCCGCTTGTGCACCGGCATTTTTATTATCACGCCGGCATGGCCCAATTGATGGCCAGCGAACTTCCCAACCGGCAAGCACTGGGCGTATGCGGCCAAATCATTCCATGGAATTTTCCACTGCTGATGCTGGCATGGAAAATTGCGCCGGCCCTGGCCATGGGCAATAGCGTGGTTTTGAAACCGGCCGAATACACGTCGCTCACAGCGCTTTTATTTGCCGAAATCTGCAGGCTGGCTGGCGTGCCAAACGGCGTTGTAAACATCATCACCGGCGATGGCATAGTAGGCGAGCATCTGGTGAACCACCCTGATATCGATAAAATTGCCTTTACCGGATCCACCGATGTGGGGCGCAAAATTCGCCAAGCCACAGCAGGCAGCGGCAAAAAGCTCACTCTTGAATTGGGGGGGAAATCCCCCTTCATCGTGTTTGATGATGCCGATCTTGACAGCGCTGTAGAAGGCTTGGTTGATGCAATTTGGTTCAATCAAGGGCAAGTATGCTGCGCGGGATCGCGGCTTTTGGTGCAAGAGGCGGTGGCGGATCGCTTGCATGATAAAATCCGCGCCCGGATGGCAAAACTGCGGCTGGGCAATCCGCTGGATAAATCTGTCGATATGGGGCCGTTGGTTGATCCGGCACAGGTTGCACGGGTAAACAGCTTGGTTGATGCAAACACCAACGGCACCTGCTTTCAGCCCAATATTGATCTGCCCAAACAGGGCTGCTTTTATCCCCCAACGCTGCTGACCGAACTCAGCCCATCTGACCCGTTGATGCAGGAAGAGATTTTCGGGCCGGTGCTTGTTTCAACCAGCTTTCGCACGCCACAAGAAGCCGTGCAGCTTGCCAATAACACCCGCTACGGGCTGGCCGCATCGATCTGGAGTGAAAACGTGAATCTTTGCCTTGGTTTGGCGCCAGCTTTAAAAGCCGGGGTCATTTGGGTGAATGGCACCAATATGTTCGATGCCGCCGCTGGCTTTGGCGGCATCCGCGAAAGCGGCTTTGGCCGCGAGGGTGGCTGGGAAGGCTTAACCGCTTATACCAAACCCAAAGCCCAGACCACCGCCAGATCCTTAAAACCTATTTTGGCAAAAACAGGCACGAAATCTGCGGCTTTCGGCCTTGATCGCACCACCAAATTATATATTGGCGGCAAACAAACGCGGCCCGATAGCGGATATTCTACGGCTGTGTTTGATGCCGCCGGAGATTTCATCAGCGATGTTCCAAGCGCCAATCGTAAAGATATCCGCAACGCTGTTGAAGCGGCACAGGCGGCGGAAAAATGGTCTGGATCAACCGGGCATTTACGCGCCCAAATTCTATATTTCATTGCCGAAAACCTCTCGGCCCGCGCCGCTGAATTTGCCGAAAAAATCAACCGATATACGGGTGAAACAAATGGCGCAGCAGAAGTTGAGGCCAGCCTAGAGCGCCTGTTCACCTATGCAGCCTGGGCGGATAAATATGACGGCGCGGTGCGCGATGTGCCCTTGCGCGGCGTGGCGCTGGCTCTGAACGAACCGGTTGGCGTGATCGGCGCTTTTTGCCCGGATGACGCGCCGCTACTTGGGCTGGTCTCGTTGCTTGGACCGGCTTTGGCGATGGGCAATCGCGTTGTTTTGGTGGCCTCTGAGCCTTACCCGTTGATTGCCACCGAGTTTTATCAGGTTTTAGAAACCTCGGATGTCCCTGCGGGCGTTGTTAATCTGTTAACCGGCACCCATTCAGAGCTGGTCACACCTCTGGCCAGTCATTTGAATATCGACGCCATATGGAGCTTTTCCTCCAGCGATTTATCGGCAGAAATTGAATCGCAAAGCGCACTGGGTTTAAAACGCAGCTGGGTCAATTATGGACAGGATCGAGATTGGTTTTCAAAAGACGGTGAAGGGAAAGGTTTTCTGGCAGAAGCCAGCCAATCAAAAACCGTTTGGATCCCCTTCGGCGAAGGATAGCCCGGGTTCTAGAAAGACCTTAACCGGCAAGCTCGGCCCATAAAGCCCGGCTTAGATAGGCATCGGCAACATGTCCCTGGTCGCGTTGATACCTCCAGAGCGCCGCTGCGGTGTTCGGACCCATAAGCCCATCTGCGCCAAACGTGTCATAGCCAAGCGCGCTAAGGGCGATTTGCACGCTGCGCTTTTCATTGCGGGTCAGCGCGGCCTCGCCAATAGGCCAAGGCTGAACAAGGCCAGACCCGCCCGCAATCGCATCACCCAGCGCGCAGACTGACAGCGCATAAGCCTGCGCAGGATTATAAGCCAATAAAGCGGCATAATTTTCCAAAACCAAAAATTTTGGACCCTGTATACCAGCGGGCAGGATCAGCTTGGCAAGACCATTTTCGGGTAAATCTTGATAAGGTGTCAAACCTCTCCTCGCCCAGTCTGACAGTTTCAGAGCCGTGTCAGGGGCAGGTAAATCCAAGGCCGCTGCCGGTGCCAGAAAAACCTCTGCGCCCCAGATCTGCCCGGCGCGCCAACCCTGCGCCTGCAAATAGGCTGCCGTTGAAGCCAAAGCGTCAACCGGGCTCTCCGACCAAATATCGCGCCGCCCATCGCCGTCAAAATCAACCGCGTGCTGAAGATAAGAGCGCGGCATAAATTGCGTATGGCCCATAGCGCCGGCCCAGCTGCCCAAGAAACGCTGCGCTGAGACGTCTCCGGCTTGTAAAATTTCCAGGGCGGCGATCAATTCCTGTTCAAAAAACGCCGCACGGCGCCCCTCAAACGCGAGGCTGGCCAAAGCATCCAAAACCAAAAAGCCCCCGCGATTTGATCCATAAGCGGTTTCACAACCCCAAACGGCCAGTAAAATCTGCGCCGGCACGCGATAAACATGCGCAATTTCATTTAAAGAGGTTTGAAATTTTGTTAGCAACTCTTGGCCCTGCGCAACCCGCTCGGATGAGCATGTTTTTTGAAGATAGGCCCAGATTGGCATTTCCGTTTCGGGCTGAAACCGGTCTTTTTCAATCACCTCGGGAATAAATTGAAAGCTGAGCACTGTTTTATACAGAAAATCGGCGTCAAACCGCCCCGCAACGCGCTCTGCAAACCCCGTTGCCCATGCCCGAAACCCTTGATCCATCACATCCTAACGCTTTCGTTTGACGCTTTGCTTTACTTTATCAGATTTTTTCCGCGCTTTGCCCAATTTGCGCTTTACCGGGCGCGCGGATTTACGCCCAGATTTAGGTAATGCGTTGCCTTGGACGCTTAACAATTCAAACGCAACGCTGCCAGATTCGGTGATAACTTCGCTTAATCTTACCTCAACAACCTGCCCCAAACTGAGCAAAAGCCCCGTCTCAGAACCAAGCAAGCTATTGGTTTGTTTATCGTAATGAAAATACTCGCGGCCCAAACTTCGGATAGGAATCAACCCCTCAGCGCCGCTTTCATCCAACCGCGCAAACACGCCAAATTTCGCAATACCGCTGATCCGGGCGGTAAATTCTGAGCCTTTGCGCTCATTCAAATAGGCGGCAAGATACCGATCCGTCGTATCACGCTCGGCCACCATTGAGCGCCGTTCTGTATCGGAAATTTTCTGCGCGGTCTCATCCAACAGGGCCTCTTCTTCTGCACTCAACCCATCCTTGCCCCATCCATGCGCCCGAATAAGTGCCCGATGCACGATTAAATCGGCATAGCGGCGAATGGGCGAGGTAAAATGCGCATAAGAGCGCAAAGCCAACCCAAAATGCCCGAAATTCTGCGGGCTATAATAGGCCTGCGTCATTGAACGCAACGTTGACATATTAATTAGTTCAGCTTCATCCTTGCCCTCGGCTTGCCTAAGCAGCGCGTTTAAATGCCGCGTTTGCAACACTTGGCCTTTGGCCAAGCTCAGCCCGGCCGCCTGCGCTGTTTCGCGCAGCGCATCAAGCTTTTCGGGCGAAGGTTCTTCATGTACGCGAAACAAAAGCGGCACCTGTTTGGCTTGCAGAGCCTCCGCAGCAGCCACATTCGCCAAGACCATAAATTCTTCAATCAAGCGATGCGCATCCAACCGATCGCGAAAATTTACCGAGGCCACTTGCCCGTCTTCATCCAAAATGATTTTGCGTTCGGGCAGATCCAGCTCAAGAGGTTGGCGAATTTCACGCGCCCGAACCAAGGCCGCGTAAGCCTCATATAATGGCTTAATAACAGGCTCTAACAAGGGCGCTGCGCGCTTGCTGATCGACACACCCTCATAGGCCGACTGCACTTCTTCATAGGTGAGTGATGCAGCAGATTTCATTAAACCACGGTGAAAACTTTGCCCGAGCTTCACGCCCTCTGCGCTAATTTGCATCCGCACCGCCAAACAGGCCCGCGGCACATCTTCGTGCAAACTGCACAAATCACCCGAGAGATGATCAGGCAGCATTGGCACCACCCGGTCTGGAAAATAAGTGGAATTGCCGCGTTTGCGGGCTTCACGATCCAAGTTTGAATTGGGCCGCACGTAATGCGCTACATCCGCGATCGCCACCCAAATGATATGCCCGCCCGGATTATCAGCCGCGTCATCCGCATGCGCATAGCAAGCATCATCATGATCCCGCGCATCCGCCGGATCTATGGTGACCAAGGGCATATCGCGCAAATCTTCGCGGCCCTTTACCCCCGCCGCGCGTTGCGCTTCAGCCTCATGCACCACCTCTTCAGGGAAATGATCAGGGATATCATGTTGGTGAATTGCAATCAGGGAAACCGCTTTTGGCGCAGAGGGATCCCCCAAACGCGACATCACCCTTGCGCGCGGCAATCCCATGCGCGATTTTGGGCCCGCTTGCTCTGCCTCAACCAATTCACCATCTTTTGCACCGCCGGCATCATTGGGCCCAACCTGCCATTCTTTGCCCGACCGCTCAACGGGCACGATGCGACCCCCTTCCGCAGATTGCCTGAAAACCCCCAAAATCTGGCTTGGATTGGCGGCGATTCGGCGGATCAGGCGACCTTCATATTGGTAGCCTTCCCCCTCAATTTCGGTGAGTCGTGCCAAAATGCGATCGCCCGCGCCCAAGGCAGGGTCAGAGGCTTTCATAACCAATAAAATGGCCGGTTCCATACCATCACCTTGCCATTCCAGCGCTTTGGCAAACAAATCACCCGTGCTGGTGGCCGGCAAAACCTGCACCACGCTGACAGGGGGCAGCTTTTCTGGATCGCGATAGGTTTTCTTGCGCTTTTGCAGATGCCCCTCAGCCTCTAAGCTGCGCAAAAGCTTTTTCAAATCAATCCGCGCTGCGCCTTTTATGCCAAATGCTTTGGCAATATCGCGCTTTGCAGTTTGCGTCGGATTGGCCGCAATCCAATCTAGAATTTGGCGTTTGCTAGGAATGTCATTCATTCGGCTCGCCTATCACGCTTTTTAAGCGCCGTCATGGCGGTTTTTAAACCCCGCGCTGAAACCACGGTTAAAAGCCTGATTTATAAGGTCAGGACCATATCGCGATGTAAGATACCAGCATCCATATAATCGGCGCCATAGGCTTGAAAGCCGAGGCTTTCATACAGCCCCAAAGCAGAGATCTGCGCGCCCAATTTGGCCTTAGTTACCCGCTCATCTGCCTTTAAATGACTGAGGCATGCCCCCATCAAGGCTTTCGCGTGACCACGACCGCGATAAGGTTCCAGCACGCAGACGCGGCCAATTTTTCCAATCTCATCCAAGATCAAAATCCGCGCTGTCCCAACCGGCACCGTATTATCCCAAACAAGAAAATGCAGCGCCTTAGAATCTTGTCCATCCACTTCATCTTCGACAGAAACGCCTTGTTCTTCAATAAAAACTGCGCGGCGAATTTCCAAACATTGGATCAAATCATCGCTGCGCCCCACCCACCGGCTCATTCGAAATAGGCCTGCAGAATGCGGCGATAAATCGCTTTCAACTGGTGTATTTGTTCCACTGGAACGCATTCATCCACACCATGCATACCCTTTCCCACCAAACCAAATTCCGTTACCGGGCAAATATCTTTCACAAAACGCGCATCGGATGTACCACCCGTGGTAGAAAGCGCGGGGCGACATCCCAATTCGGCTTCGGCCGCATCGCCAATAAGCTGTGACAAAAGCCCTGGCGGAGTAAGAAAACTTTCACCAGAAACTTTCACATCGATTGCAAATTCTACTCCACTATTCGCGCTTTGCTGCAGGGCTTGTTTTTCCAACCAAGTAATTAGATCCTGCGAGCTATGCGTATCGTTAAAACGGATGTTCACTGTGGCCTTGGCGGCAGCAGGAATAACATTGGTGGCAGCATTGCCCGTATCGATCGTGGTAATCGCCAAAGTCGAAGCATCAAAATGCGCAGTTCCCTGATCGAGCGGGTGCGTAGCCAGCCGATCCAGCAACGCCACAAGCGCGGTTAACGGGTTTTTCGCGCGATGCGGATAAGCAGAATGCCCTTGTACACCTTGTGCCGTTATAAACGCGGTCAAAGAGCCGCGGCGGCCAATTTTCATCATTTCACCCATATGGTTGGGGCTAGTAGGTTCACCCACAAGACAATGATCTATACTTTCACCCGCCTCGCGCATCCAATCCAAAATTGCTGTGGTTCCATGATGAGCATCGCCCTCTTCATCGCCTGTGATCATCAGCACCACAGATCCATCGGGGGGTGTCTCGTTTACAAACTCAATCGCAGCGGCGGCAAAAGCCGCCACGCCTGATTTCATATCAACCGCGCCGCGCCCATAAAGCACGCCGTCTTTTATATCACCGCCAAACGGATCACTTTGCCATTGCGAAAGATCGCCAACCGGCACAACATCCGTATGGCCGTTAAAAGCAAAGCTTTTGCCATTTTTACCAACGCCCCAGCGGGCAAATAGGTTGTCAATGCCACCGCGCTTGATCCGCGTACAGGCAAACCCATGCCCGACCAATAAAGTTTCAAGCAAAGATAAAGCCCCGGCTTCAGCCGGCGTAACCGAAGGGCAACGGATCAAATCAGCGGTCAGCGCAACGGGGTCAATATCGGTCATTAGGTTTCCTTACAGTGGCAAAAGGCCAGAAACGGTTTCTGCCAATTTTTGCGGATCGCTGATAGTTGCATCTGCACCGGCCTCTTGCAATTCCGCAAGGCCCCCGTAACCATAAGATACCCCCAGCGCTTTCATCCCATTGGCCTGCGCGCCCTGAATATCATAGACTCGGTCGCCCACCATAATCGCCCGCTCACCCTGGGCGCCGACAACCGCCAAACCATGGGCTAAAAGGGCCGGTTTATCTGAATTTTTACCATCAAGTTCAGAGCCAAATTCAAAGCTCATAAAATTTGAAATACCAAAATAAGCGGTGATTTTGCGCGCATAACTATGAGGCTTCGACGTGGCAAGGCACAATGTATAGCCCGCCTCTTTCAACTTTGCCAATTGGTCTAAAATACCGTCGTAAAGTTTATTTTCTTTCCAGCCCGTTTCGATATAGCGTTCGCGATAAAACCCAACCGCACGGTCCAAATCCTCGTTTTGAACCCCAAGCTTGGCAAAGCTGGGCCAGAGCGGCGGGCCTACAATCCAACGATTATCACCGCTTAAACCGGGCAGGCTAAGCTTGCGCAAAGCATAATCTACCGAATTCAAAATGCCTTCCCCGGCATCGGTCAAGGTTCCATCAAGATCAAGAAATACTATGGCCATTATCCATCCGCCTGCTCTTCATAAAGCGCGTTCATCTGCGCAACGATGACAGAATTTTCATCTAACGCACGTTGCATCAAGACATCTTCTTCTGAGTCAATTTCATGGCCTTGCGCGATCCGCTCTTCGCGCGTTCCATAACCGGTCACATCTAAAGGAGAAAGCGCCGCCTGTTTCAAAATCGCCACAGTTTCGCGCACGGCTTCCGCCTCATCCACGCCGCTGGCATAACAGAGCAAAGCCGCCCCGGTTGCGCTTTTTGGCAAATCATCCTCAGGGCTGCGGCCAACTTGTACCAACAACGTATAAACTTTCTGACGATTTGATTTTTTAAACGTGTCGCTCATCACTCTGCCTCATTACAAGCGCTTCTAAAGATTAGACGAAAAAAATGCAAATCTAGCGCACAGGCTTTTTATTTTTATCAAAATGACGAAAGTATAAATATTGTTTAAGCATTTTACAAAACCGAAATGACCGGTTTTAAAACGCCAAAATAAGCCCAAAACAGACCCATTATACATCTGAGCAGACCAAAAAGCCCGCGCATCTGGCGGGCTTTTTATTCGCGATTCGACTGCCTTAAAATATCAGTCGCGCAATAAATCGTTAATTGCAGTTTTGCTGCGCGTTTGTGCATCAACGCGTTTCACGATAACCGCACAATACAGGCTAACGCCATTTTTAGACGGCATCGACCCTGACACCACAACCGAATAGGGCGGCACTTCACCATAACTCACCTCGCCCGTTTCACGATCAACAATTTTGGTGGATTTACCAATATAAACTCCCATACCCAAAACAGACCCTTCGCGTACAATGCAGCCTTCCACCACTTCTGAGCGCGCGCCGATAAAACAATTATCTTCAATGATTGTTGGGCCGGCTTGCATCGGCTCTAACACGCCGCCAATTCCAACGCCGCCCGATAAATGCACATTCTTACCTATTTGCGCGCAAGAGCCCACAGTGGCCCATGTATCGACCATCGTGCCAGTATCCACATAGGCCCCCAAATTAACAAAAGAGGGCATCAACACCACCCCTGGCGCGATAAAAGCGGATTTACGAACAATGCAATTTGGAACCGCGCGAAACCCGGCTGCTTGCCATTGGTCATCACCCCAGCCTTTGAATTTACTATCGACCTTATCCCACCAGCCACCGCCTTGGGGACCGCCCTCTTGAATCGCCATATCTTGAATCCGAAACCCCAGCAGAACGGCTTTTTTAGCCCATTGATTCACATGCCAATCGCCGCTTGCCTGCTTTTCAGCAACGCGAAGCGTGCCCCCATCAAGCGCGTTCAGCGTCTCTTCAATCGCCTCACGCATTTCGCCCGTTGTTGCGGATGATAATGTATCGCGCGCTTCCCATGCGGCTTCGATGGCTTGCTCAAGCTGACTGTTGGACATGATCGCTTCTCCTATATAAATTTTCTGCTCTATATCTCTCCTACCTCTATCGCACAAGATGGCGGATAAAAGGGCAACCAACAGCGGGCTGGGCGAATAACACCAGTGCAATCACCTATTGATTTAGATGCAGTTCCAAATAAAAAACCCCACCATATGGCAGGGCTTTTAACGGTATCTAGGAACTTTTAATTTGCGGCTTTTACAGCGCGAGCCGTGAGCACTTTCACCAAATTTGCGCGATAGGCTTTGCTGCCATGCAAATCTTCAATCATATCTTGCGAAGAGACGGTGAGATTTGCCAGCGCATCCGCTGAAAAATTAGAGTCCAAAGCCGCTTCAGCTTCGCTCCAACGAAACACGCCATCTTCAGACGCACCCGTTACCGCCACGCGCACACCATCGGCATATTTGGCCACAAAAACGCCCACCAATGCAAAGCGAGACGCCGGTTGCTCAAACTTTTGATAGTTCGACACTTGCGGCACCGGAAAGCGCACGGCAGTCACGATCTCACCTTCGCCCAGCGCCGTGCTGAACATACCCTGAAAATAATCATCGGCCGCAATCTCGCGCGAATCTGTGACAATCGTGGCATTTGACGCCAAAGCCGCCGCCGGATAGCAGGCGGCAGGGTCGTTATTGGCCAAAGATCCGCCAATCGTGCCGCGGTTGCGCACGGCAGGATCACCGATATGCGCCGCAAGCTTTGCCAATCCGGGATAAGACTGTGCGCTAGTTGCAACCGTGGCATGCGTGGTTGCAGCCCCGATATGAACCATGCCATCAGCCTCGGTTACGCCTTGCATTTCGGCAATCCCCGTCAGACTGACCAGCTTTTCAGGATTGGCTAATCGCTGTTTCATCGTGGGCAAAAGCGTTTGACCCCCGCTCAGCGGCGTTGCCTCTTCATCCGCCAAAGCGGTGACGGCTTCCGAAATTGAGGATGGTTTTACAAATTCAAAATTATACATTTCTAATCCTCCTATTGCGCGTTGATCGCGGCCCAAACACGGGCTGGCGAGACAGGCATATCAATATGCGTTACATGGGTATGGCCAGCAGAATGCAAGGCATTGATAACCGCATTCACGATCGTTGGCGGGGATCCAATCGCCCCCGCTTCACCGCAGCCCTTCACCCCCAATGGATTATGAGTGCAGGGCGTGTTGCAAGAATGATCCACCGTGTAAAATGGTAGATCAGAAGCGCGCGGCATCGCATAATCCATGTAAGACGCGCTTAACAACTGGCCATTATCATCATAAGCGCAATTTTCCAAAAGCGCTTGGCCTATCCCTTGTCCAATGCCCCCATGTACCTGACCGGTTACGATCATCGGGTTAACCACATTGCCAAAATCATCCACTGCGGTAAAGTTTTCCACGGTCACTTTGCCCGTTTCAGGATCAACCTCAACCTCACAAGCATACGCACCCGATGGGTATGTAAAGTTCCCTGGATCATAAAACGCCGTTTCTTCCAAACCCGGCTCGAGATCTTCAACCGGATAATTTTGAGGGACATAGGCTTTAAAGGCCACTTCGCCAAAAGAAACCGATTTATCGGTTCCGGCAACACTGAATTGACCATCCTTGAATTCAATATCTGCCTCTGCTGTTTCCAGCATATGCGCAGCGATTTTGGTGGCTTTATTGATGATCTTCTCGGTTGCGCGCACCACAGCTGGACCACAAACCGCAATACTGCGCGACCCATAGGAGCCCATACCAAACGGTATTTTCGCCGTATCTCCATGTACGATATCGATCGAAGATTGATCAATACCCAGCATTTCCGAAACCACTTGCGCAAAGGCTGTTTCATGGCCTTGCCCAGTGCTTTGCGCGCCAACCATCACCGAAAGATTGCCCGTTGCATTCACCCGCACGGTCGCCGCATCATAATAACCCACACGGCTGCCCAAGACCCCGGTCAGGTTTGAAGGCGCAAGCCCGCACGCTTCAATATACGTATTGATCCCTAAGCCGCGTAATTTGCCATCCGCTTCTGATAATCTGCGCCGGGCCTCAAAGCCTTTGAAATCTGCCAGCTCGTTCAGCTTATCAACCAGCGCATCGTAATTGCCCGTGTCATATTCCAATCCAGCGGCGCTGACATAGGGGAACTGGTTGGGCTTGATAAAGTTTTTACGACGTACCTCCATCGCATCAAGCCCCAATTCATGCGCGCATTTATCGATCACCCGCTCGATTGAAAACGTGGCTTCAGGACGGCCTGCGCCCCGATACGCATCCACCGGGGCTGTATTTGTAAACACAGTTTTTACATTCACATAGACATGTGGCACCGTGTAATTGCCCGCCATCAATGTGCCGTGCAAAAAGGTTGGCGTGGCGGTTGAGAAGTTTGACAGATAGGCACCCACATTGGCCATCGTATCCGTGCGAAACGCGATAAACGTTCCGTCTTTTTCGCAGGCCAGCTCAATTTTAGTGACATGATCGCGGCCATGCGCATCGGTCAAAAAGCTTTCCGAGCGCGTGGCGGTCCATTTCACCGGACGGCATAGCTTCTTTGATGCGGCAAGAACCAGAGCTTCTTCGCCATAATGGTAGATTTTTGATCCAAAGCCACCGCCAACATCGGGCGAAACCACGCGCAGTTTATTTTCCGCAATACCCATCACAAAGGCACTGATCAACAGTCGGGTCAGATGCGGGTTTTGTGAGGTTGTATAAAGCGTATATTCTCCGGTGCCCGGATCATAATCCGCGGTTGACGCGCGGGTTTCAATCGCGTTTGGCACAAGGCGGTTATTGATCAATTCTAGCGTGGTGACATGGGGCGCATTTTTGATCGCCGCGTCCGTTGCTGCACGATTATCTTCTATCCAACCCCAATCAAAACATTGGTTGGTTTCGATCTCATCATGCACAAAGGGACCACCCGCCAAAGCCGCTGACATATCCATAACCGCTGGAAGCTCTTCAATCTCTGCCACAATCGCATCGGCAGCATCGCGGGCCTGTTCAACGGTTTCTGCAATCACCGCAGCATAGGCATCCCCCACATGGCGCACCTTGCCATGCGCCAAAACCGGGCGCTTGGGCTCTTTCATAGGTTCGCCATCGCGGCTGGTAATCGCCCATCCTGCAGGGTTCCCACCCACTTCAGCAAAATCTTCACCTGTAAAAATCGCCAGAACCCCCGGCATAGCTGCGGCTGCGGCTGTATCGATCGATTTGATCCTGCCATGCGCAACATCGCTGCGCACAAACACAGCATGCGTTTGATTAACCAGGTTAATATCTGATGTGTAGCGGCCTTTACCCGTTAAAAACCGCTGATCTTCGACCCGTTTGGTGCTTGCACCAATGCCTGAATCCTTTGGCATGTTAATTCCTCCCTCTGTGGTGGTATGGCCACCTCGCTTTGCTATTTATACTTATTCTGCTGCGATCGAAGACACATCTTGACCAGATGCAGCCATGATCGATTTAACGATGTTATGATATCCCGTGCAGCGGCAAATATTGCCATCTAAGTGATGACGAATTTCTGCAACCGTTGGCTTTTTATTATGTTTGAGCAATTCTGTTGCCGCCATCACCATGCCAGGCGTACAAAACCCGCATTGCAACCCATGATGGTCTTGAAACGCCTGTTGGATGACATTTAACGAACCATCCTCATTGGCTTGGCCTTCAATCGTGGCCACATCAGCGCCATCTGCTTCCGCAGCCAATATGCTGCAAGACTTTACCGACATACCGTTTACATGCACCGTACACGCGCCGCATTGGCTGGTGTCGCAGCCGATATGCGTTCCCGTCATCTTCAAATCATTTCGAAGAAAATCCACAAGAAGCGTGCGGCCTTCTACCTCGCCTGAAACCGCTTCTCCGTTTACCGTCATTGAAATTTTCATAAATTCCTCCCAGTTGGTCTTCTGTTCTTATTGGTTTTTGCCAATTTATAATTTTTCATCTGCATTTATTCGGCAGATTTTAGTGATAGATTAACGTCTTAACTTCAATTTCCCCCTAGATATTTTGACGCAGGTCCAAAATACATAATCTCGGGGCTGCTCTCGCAGTCGCAGGCGTCAACCCAACGCTTATTTCGCAATGATGAATCTGAACCCAACCGCAGAGTCGGATTTCAAAAATCAGTCAGGTCGATTAAAAAAGGATAAGGCTTTTTTTTCACCAGTCAAATAACAAGATGAAAAACCAGCGCTTTGCTCGCCATTCAAATGCAACAAAACCTATATGAAACTAGCGTCTTTTTTTAAGATAAACATAGTATGCCCCCTCTCCACCATGCGATATATGGGCTTGATCTACCTGCAAAATTGCGTATCTGAGCGAAGGGGCATGCAGCCATTGAGGCACTTGCCGACGCAGAACCCCACGCTCGCGCGATGCAGAAGAATGCGGGCCGCCGCCCTCGCCTTTTCCCGTGATCACCAAAACCAACCGACGCCCAGCGCGTTGTGCAGATAAGATAAATTGCGTTAAGGCGGGGTGGGCCTGATTCAACGTCATCCCATGTAAGTCGATCCGCGCCTCGGGTGCTAATTTTCCCCGCCGCATTTTAAAGAAAGACTTCTGATCCATTTGCAATATTGGCTTGGATGCTGGCTTTTTTGAACCGGTGCGGCTCATCGTAAGGCTTTGGCCAAGCGCCGTTTGTGATTTTGAACCGATTTCAAAAACTTTCAAATCAGATAGACCTACGCTGGCGGTTGGTTTTGATTTTGGTTTTGAAGAAACCGATCTTGGTTTTTTCGTCTCAGAGATTTTCGCCGCTTTGGGCGGTCGAAGAGGTTGCATGGTCTTTGCAACTTGGTCCCAAAGCGCCGCTTCTTCTTTGTTTAATCGCCGCTTTTTCATCCGCCCTCTTCACCCACCTCATCAATCTTGAAGTTTTAAAAGGCTTTCACAACAATAATTTATTCGCCTGTCGCGACCAAAAACCAAACCGGATCTTGGCTTGTAAGATCTTTTGAGAATGTCCAAACATCCTTTTGCCGTTTGGATTGCTTTTCATCACCTTCAATAATCTCGCCATCGCTGTTTTTCACAACCGAAATTAATTCGGAAATGAAAGACACGGTTATTTCGGCCATATCCGTTGCTTTATCGAATATAACATCGTTGATTTTCATCTCACGTATGCCCAAAAACTCGGCTTCAATCTGCAACCCTTGTGAACTGCGTTGCGCGATCACTTCATCAAACGTATTGGCCACTTCATCCGACAAGAACGAGCGCACCGCACTCAAATCGCCGCGCTCAAACCCCATTAAAATCATTTCATACGCAGCGCGCGAACCTGACAAAAATTCAGAGACCAAAAACCCCGAATCAACCGCCTTTATCGAAGTGAACGTTTGCGCAAGCTCGGAGCCGGCGGGCACATGATCCGTAATATCTGCATCTGGACCACCTTCAATCACTTTCAAATCAGGGCTGCGCAAAGTGGCGGGCGATTGCGCTCTAGGCTTTTCAAAGCCTTCACGTGTTCCCAGAACGTTTTTTAAGCGCATGATTAAGAAAATGGCTATACCAGCCAAGACTAAGATTTCGATCGCAATCGCATTCATAAGAAGCTCATTCCCAAAGGTGGTAAAAACAAAAGTTAGTTCTTATTTAGGTGAGGTGGGCTCACAAGTCCACAACTTGGCAGATATTTAGGAGCGCTTTATAATGTGGCTATTCGTCCTTTTTGTAACCGTACCCATTATTGAAATTGCCCTGTTCATACAGATCGGCGGTGAGATCGGTTTACTGTCAACATTGGGTATTGTGATTGCAACTGCATTTCTGGGCACTTATTTGGTGCGCAAACAGGGTCTCAGCGCTTTATCACAGCTCAAAAACAACGTTGAAACTCTCGAAAACCCAATCGCGCCTCTGGCGCATGGCATTATGATTCTTTTGGCGGGTGCTTTGCTGTTAACGCCGGGCTTCTTCACCGACGCATTTGGCTTTTCACTTTTGGTACCAAATATCCGCATTTGGCTGTTTGAACGCGTTAAACAACGCATCCTAAATTCGCAAAATGGGTTTTCATTCACCTATGCAAACACTATGGGCGCGAACCGCAGCTCTCAAAATGGCGAAGGCCATGCGTCAGACACCACGATCGAAGGCGTTTACGAAGAGCTTACCCCTAAAAAGGATCCATAACCCAGCAACAACGCAATGCACCATTGAGGCCGCTGTTGCAAACTGCTAGGCAATCGCGACATAATTTTTCAAGGAACCCGACATGGCCGAAGAGACATCACAACCAGCGCAACCCTCTGTAAACGTGCTGGCGCAATATATTCGAGACTTATCTTTTGAAAACATTCTCGCTCAAAAAGGCGTCTCCGGCGATGTTACACCTGATATTCAAATACAAGTTAAATTAGACGCACGGAAACGCTCAATTGCAAATCAATATGAAACAATCATCAAATTAAATATTGATTCAAAGTCCAAAGATACAAATGATCAGCTTTTTTTATTAGAGATCGAATATGCAGGCGTGTTTACCGTGACCGGCGTGCCGGATGAACAATTGCACCCGTTTCTTATGATTGAATGCCCTCGGATGATCTTCCCATTCTTGCGACGCGTGGTTAGTGATCTTACTCAAGATGGTGGATTCCCAGCCCTTAACTTAGAAACCATTGATTTCATGCAGCTTTATAGAAGCGAAGCGCTGCGCCGCCAAACCGAAGCCGCGTCTGAAGAAACCAAAAACTAAATCTATTCTTCCCAAATATGATCACGCCAGATCGCTTGATCTCCTAGGGTTGCAACCATTTCAAGATGCGCTTTTTTCTCCCCTTCGCTCACCCGGGGGGTAAGGGGCCTTGGGCGCTGTTTTGATCCTGAAACGTGCCGGTCCGCGCCTACTCGATCCGTTGAAATTGTCGTTTGAGCAGAGAGCATAAAATCAGGCTGTCTGCCGCCAATAAGCTCAAGGTAAACTTCAGCCAATATCTCAGAATCGAGCAAAGCGCCATGCAGCGTGCGGGCATTGTTATCAATTCCAAAACGGCGGCAAAGCGCATCCAATGATGCCGGCGATCCGGGGAATTTTTTTCGCGCAATGGCCAATGTGTCTAAAGCGCGTTCTAAGGGGATTTGTGGTCGTTTCACCCATGAAAGCTCAGCGTTTAAAAACCGCATATCAAAACTGGCATTGTGAATCACCAACTTAGAATCGGCAATAAATTCGACAAAATCGGCCGCGATACTCGCAAATACAGGCTTATCGCGTAAAAAATCATCCCCTAAACCATGCACTTGAAAGGCCTCATTGGGCATGTTGCGCTCGGGATTGATATATTGATGATAGGTTTTTCCGGTTGGAATGTGATTCCACAATTCAACAGCACCTATTTCAACGATTCGATCTCCTTGATTGGGATCCAAACCCGTGGTTTCAGTATCCAAAACAATTTCACGCATCCTTCACCGCCTTTAATTTTGCCAATATATTCTCCACTTGCGCATGCACATGTTCCAGCGTGTCTGTTAAAATTACAAAATCCGCTTTTTCACATTTTTGAGAATTTGACCATTGGCGCGATTTGACCTGCTCAAACATCTCCTCGTTCATCGTTCCGCGTTCCAGCACGCGTTTCTTTTGCTCTTCTTCATCAATAGTTACGCAAATTACGGCGTTCATATGGGCATCTGCGCCGGTTTCAAAAAGCAGTGGAATATCAAAGACCAATATATCTGATTGGGCTGAGTCTATAAAGGTTTGTCGATCCTGCGCCACGAGCGGATGTACGATTGCTTCCAGCTGCCCAATCAAATCAGGGTTTTTTTGCAATTCATGCTTTAACATTTGCCTTGAGATTGCACCCTCAATCAATGCCTTTGGAAATAGATTTGACAAAGGTGCGACCGCGGCGCCTTGTTTTGCATAAAGTCGATGTACGGCTGCATCGGCATCCCACACATCACAGCCTGCATCTTTGAAAAACCCTGCGGTTGTGGATTTTCCCATTCCTATAGATCCTGTAAGACCTAATAAAAAACTCATGATAACAATAAGTTGCGCGTTTCTTGATCAACGGTTGGCTTTTTACCAAACCACCGCTCAAAACCCGGTACTGCTTGATGTATTAACATTCCCAAACCATCTACCACGGGGCATCCAATTGCGCTGGCTTGCTTTAAGAGATCGGTTTCGAGCGGTGTGTAGACCAGATCTGTCACTAATGTTTTAGCGGTAAGATTTTTCAAGTTTAATGATAAATCTGGCTTTCCCACCATGCCCAAAGATGTCGTATTTACCATTAAATCAATGCCATCCAAAATATTTGAGACTTTTGACCAGTCTAGAACTTGAATCCTTGCCCCAAGATCGGTTTTCAACTGATCCGCTCTGGCGCGCGTTCTATTCGCTAAATATATTTCGGGAACCCCGGCCTCTATCAATGCCGATAATACAGCACGCGAAGCTCCTCCGGCGCCCAAAACCAGTGCTGGTCCTGAGGCTGCATTCCAATTTGGTTGATGATCTTTAATATTTTCAATGAATCCATACCCATCTGTATTATCAGCATAGATTTTTCCATCCTCGCTGAACGATAATGTATTCGCAGCTCCGATTAATGCCGCTCGATCGGATACGTGATCAGCATGCGTTAAAGCAAGATGTTTGTGCGGAATTGTGACATTAGCGCCCACAAAACCCATTTTCGGCATGGTTTTAAGCACATTTCCAAAATCAACAGGTTCAACATCGACGGGTATATAATGACCGGGAAGCCCCAGTTTTTTCAACCAATTGCCGTGCAAACGTGGTGATTTTGAATGAGAAATCGGATGACCAATCACGGCTACCAGAGGTATTTTTGACACCGTCATATTGAAAAATCCCCTTTAAGCGATAAGAAATTAAGCACTTCTAACAACGGTAACCCTAAAACACTGAAATAGTCACCATTGATTCTACGGATCAGTTGCACGCCTTCCGCTTCAAGCCGGTATCCCCCAACGCAATATTGAATATGATCCCAAAATTGATCAATATATGCGGTGAGAACCTTATCGGGTAACGATCTAAAAGACACATCTACCTTTGAAATATGCCGCCAAACTGGGCGGTTTTCATGATAGATGACAGCGGACGTAAACAATCTGTGGGTCTTGTTTTGAAACGCTTGCAATTGCG
>Ga0255755_1001119_pt1 | contig 25248 bp, 26 predicted proteins | sample 011ome_18_FD_179955 | JGI IMG/M metagenome (GOLD analysis project Ga0255755, IMG submission 179955) | Coastal salt marsh microbial communities from the Groves Creek Marsh, Skidaway Island, Georgia - 011501BT metaG (version 2) | ecosystem: Environmental > Aquatic > Marine > Intertidal zone > Salt... | reverse complement strand
GAGTCGCTAGGGCCAATTTTTATTAAATTTGGTCAATTGCTCTCTACCAGAACAGATATTCTAGATATAGACACTGCAAAAGAACTTCAAAGCCTGACTGATAGCTGCAAGCCTTTTTCAGTTAAAAAGCTTAAAACAATTGTAGAAAAAGAACTGGGCAATTCAATTAATGATCTGTTTGATGATTTCAACGAAGTACCAATGGCGGCTGCATCATTAGCGCAAGTTCATTCTGCAAAACTTAAAGATGGTAAAAAAATTGTTGTAAAAGTTTTAAGGCCAAATATTGAAAAAGAAGTTAAGAAGAATCTAAGACTTTTAAAATCTGCTGCAAAAGTTTGTACATATCTATATTCTGAGAGCGATAGAATAAGACCAATTGAGGTGGTAAAAGATTATGAGAATACGATTTTACGTGAATTAGATTTAAGGCTAGAAGCTGCTAATACAAACCTTACCAGAAAAAACTTTGCAGGCTCTGAGGAATTATATATTCCTGAAGTATATTGGGACTTAACCACTTCAAATGTAATGGTATTAGAAGAGATTGATGGAATACCTTGTACGGACATTGAGACCATTGAGAAATTTAATATAGATAAAAAAAGATTGGCGGAAAACGGTGTCATGATTTTTCTTAACCAAGTATTTCGCGATAACTTTTTTCATGCGGATATGCATCCTGGAAACATTTTTGTTTCTAAAGAAAATCCTGAGAAGCCAGGATATATAGCAATTGATTGTGCGATAAGCGGTTCTCTATCTAATGATGAAAGATATTTTCTTGCAAGAATGCTTCAAGCTGTGATCAAACAAAATTATAAATCTCTAGCTCAGTTATTCATTAGCTCAGAATGGGTTAACCCCAATTCAAACCAAATAGAGCTAGAGAATACTCTCAGAGCTTGTTGTGAGCCAATATTTGAAAAGCCTTTATCAGAAATTGAATTTGGTAAACTGCTTTTGTATCTTTTTCAAAGCACCAGACCTTTTGGATTATCGCTTCAGCCATCATTAGTTTTACTCCAAAAAACACTTATACATATTGAAGGAATGGGTCGCCAAATATACCCTCAACTAGATTTTTGGGGAATAGCTGAACCATACCTTGATAATTGGCTTAAAGAGAAATTTAATCCATTAAAAATAAAAGATTATATTTTAGAGAATAAAGACGAATTAATAATGAAGGCCTCTGAAATGCCTAGCTTTATATATGAAACTTTGGACGAAATTAGAGGTTATTCTAAAAATAGAAGATCGTATGAGGAAAAAATCCATAAAATGGAGATGGATCTGCAAAAACAAAAATACATCATAAGTTTCTTTCTAATAGGTATAATATTAGGGTGTGCTGCTTTTTTATTGCTCACATAGGAGATTTATATGGGCTTAGGTGGAATAAGTATTTGGCAACTTCTAATCATTTTAGTTGTGGTGCTTTTAATTTTTGGTAGTGGCAAATTGAAGACTTTGGGGTCTGATCTTGGCTCTGGCCTAAAAAGCTTTAAAAAAGCTGTAAAAGAAGAAGATAAAGAAGACAACAAACAAGATTAACAATTGCTTCAGATTGGTTTTTTAGAAATTGCTATTATCCTAATTATAGGATTGTTAGTTATTGGTCCAGAGAGGCTACCTGAGCTTGTTAAGAATTTCTTAAAATTTTATAAAAAAATTCAAAATCAGTTTTCTGAATTTAAAAATAACATCGAAGAAGATATTGGTGCTGACGATATTAAAAAAGATGTTTTTAATGAAATGCGGATGGAAGAATTAGAAGGCTTTGAGCAAAAAAAGAAAGATGAATAGCAGCTCAGTATCATCTCATCTGATAGAACTTAGATCTAGATTGATTAAAACATTAATTTGCATGGGGATTCTTACCATTATCGGATTACCCTTTGCTTCAGAAATATATTCTTTTGTAGCATCACCACTGATATCTGTTTTGCCTAGTGGTAGCTCAATGATTGCTACTGGAGTAAGCTCGCCATTTATGGCTCCTATAAAATTAACTTTATTTGTGGCGCTATTACTGAGCATGCCTTATTTCTTTTATCAAATGTGGCTCTTTATGTCTCCGGGTCTTTATAAAAATGAAAAAGGCTTAGTTCTTCCTTTGATGACATCAACAATTTTTTTATTTATAGCAGGTGTAGCTTTTGCATATTACGTTGTATGTCCAATCATCTTTAGTTTTTTTATTAACTCTGCTCCTGATTCAATTGTTGTTATGACGGATATAAGTCAATATTTAAATTTTGTTCTTAAGGTTACTTTTGCTTTTGGAGTAGCTTTTGAAATGCCAGTAGCAACATATCTACTAATAAGATCTGGTATTGCAAAGAAAGAGAAATTAAAGAAGGCGAGACCATACTTAATTGTGTTATTTTTTATTTTAGGAATGCTTTTAACACCACCAGATGTTTTTTCTCAGTTATTTTTAGCTATCCCAATGTGGCTTCTTTTTGAACTAGGATTGCTCATTTCAAAAGATAAAATTTAATGGATATTGATAATCTTTCAAAGAAATTTAAGAAAGATGGTTATATTTACATTGAAAATTTCTTTGATGAGAATTTGATGGACGGTTATCACCAGAAAATTCTTAGTCATTTTAAAAAAGATACTGAATACAAACATGACATTACTTTTATAGAAAAATCAGATACGGATGTTATTCCTTGGTTTCCTCAGTTAGAAGGAGAAACAATCTTTAATATTGTTGAAGATGATCAAAGATTGCAAAAGATTACAGAAAAAATTCTTGGAAACGGATGGAAATCTTTATATAACATGGTGATGTTTAGCAATAAGTCATCAAATGGGCAAGCATGGCATCAAGATTGTAATCCTGAAAATAAAGAAATCTATAACCTCAACAGACTTGTTTATACAATGGATATTAATAAATCAACTGGTGGTGAGCTAGTCTTAATTCCAGGCTCACACAAGAAAGGAATAATACCCTCAGATTCTTTTGGTAATGAGATAGGGCATGAGGTAATTATTGAGCCAAGTAAAGGTTCTCTTGCCATATTGCATGGGCATCTTTGGCACAAAGTTCTCCCAATACATGACAATATAAGAGTCTCAACAAATTATCGCTGCATACCAAGCGGAACTCCGGATAATATTACTGATATATGTGTTTATAGGAATATGATGTATCGCTTTTCGGATGAGAAGATCTTAACAACAAGAGATTAAAGGCCCAATCTTTTCGTCCAATCATCATTGTCAGGTCTCTGATTTTCAATAATCAGATTTACTAAATCTTCACAAGAGGAGGAGACTATTAAATCATTAAAATTTGCTTCTGTTATAAAATCTTCTTCAACTGCCTTTTTCATCCATGCTAGCAAATGGTCGTAATATCCTTCGGTATTTAGAAGTCCTATAGGCTTGTTGATAAATCCAAGCTGATTGTTAGCCATTATCTCAGCTAATTCATCCAAAGATCCAACACCGCCAGGAAGCACTATAAATGCATCTGATCTTTTCATAAACTCATCCTTTCGATCTAATAAGTTTTTTGTAATTATTTGATTTTTAAGTCTTGGGTTTACCAGTTCAAGTTTATGTAAAGACTCAAGTCCAATTCCTATAGCATCCACTCCTTTGTCTAAAGCTGCATCTGATACAATTTTCATCAGGCCAACATTACCGCCACCAAAGACAACATTTATTCCTTTTGCTGCAAGAATTTCGCCTATCTTTCTAGCATCTTCAGCATATCTTGGATTATTGCCCTCATGAGCGCCACAAAAAACTGATATATTTTTCATAATCAAATTAGGTTTTAAAATTAAATGTTACTGGTCCTTTATTTATCAAAGATATATTCATTGATGCGCCAAATTTCCCCTCTTTCACTAACTGATGGCCTTTTTTAAATAGGTTCACAAATTCATCATACAGGAGTTTAGCTTTTTCAGGTTTTGCAGCTTTATGAAATGTTGGTTTATTGCCTTTATCTGTTATTGCAGATAGGGTAAATTGACTCACTATTAAAACTTCCTCTTCTGTTTCTTTTAATGAAGATGAGGCAATGCCCTTTGAACCATCGAGCATTTTGAAGTTAAGAAGCTTTTCAGACATCCTCTGAATTGACTCATTGGTATCACTGTCTTCGATACAAACAAATATTAGTAGACCACCTTTAATTGCTGAAAACTCTCTATTCTCAATATGTACTTTAGCCTCAAGAACTCTTTGAACTAGTGAAATCAATCTTTAATCGTCTTCTAGGCTTTGATCCCATTCTCCAAGAGAAGCAAGTTTGTTCATCTTAGCTCTATGGGATAAAGCATCTTGTGAGATAAACATATTTTCTAATTTACCTCCCCAGGCTTTCAGTGCAGCAGCTTGAAGCGCTCTCCCATATGAAAAACTTAACTTCCATTCAAACCCACCTATTTTATTCATAGCATCTAAATGTGCAGTTGCCAAAATGTCAGATTGACCTCCTGATAAAAAAGTAATTCCAGGAAGCTCTGAAGGAACGTTAGCAATCAAACAATCTAATGTTTTTCTTGCAACCTCATCAATGTCAGCTTTTTGATTGGAGTTGGAACCTGATGTAACCATGTTTGGTTTTAATATTGTTCCTTTTATATTTACTTCATTATCAGCAAGATGCTTAAAAAGTGATTTCAAGGACCTATCTGACGCATCATAACAATCTTCAATTGAGTGAGAGCCATCCATCAAGACTTCCGGTTCAACCATAGGAACCATTCCATTATCTTGAACAATTTTTGCATAATCAGCCAATGCTTTCATATTAGCATCAATGCATTCTTGGGTTGGCATATCATCACCAATTTTTATAACAGCTCTCCATTTAGTGAATTTTGCTCCCATAGAAACATATTCTTTTAATCTTTCATCTAAACCATCCAAGCCAACAGTTACTGTCTCATCTAAATCACCAAAAGGTTGAAGTCCTTTATCAACTTTAATTCCAGGAAGGGCGCCTTGATTAGAAATGATATCAACGAGAGGGGTTCCGTCTTTGGCATGCTGTCTGATAGTTTCATCAAAAAGAATTACGCCACCGATATTATCTTTCATGCCTGAAGATCTAAACAACATTTCTCTGTAATCCCTTCTATTATCCTCATTAGACTCAACTCCAATGCTGTCGAATCTTTTACCGCATGTTGGATTGCTCTCATCAGCAGCAAGGATACCTTTGCCTTCTGAAACAATATAAGACGCTATTTCTTCTAAAGTATTTAATGACATTACTATCTCCCTATCTTTATGTTTTAGCTTTTAAAGCATGTATAGATGGTAAATCTTTTCCTTCCATAAATTCAAGAAAAGCTCCTCCGCCTGTTGAACAATATGATACATCATCTTTGTTAATAAATTTGTTGATAGCAGACAGGGTCTCTCCGCCTCCTGCTATAGAAAAACCATTTGATTTTGCTATTTCTTTAGATAATTCTTCTGTTCCCTTTGAAAAATAATCATTTTCAAATACTCCCAATGGCCCATTCCATAAAATAGTTTTTGAACTTAAAACTATATCTTTAATTTTTTCACTAACATGCTGATCAAGAATCATTTCGTTAATTCCAACATCAGAAATATCTTTTTCACTAATATTTTTACCTTCAAAAGTCTCTGAAGTAATAACTTTTTCTGGCAGAATTACTTTGCCCTTATCTAAAAGTTCCCTTGCAATAGCAACCATGGACTTCTCTATAAGAGATTGACCTACCTCATATCCTGCAGCTTTGATAAAAGTATTTGCTATCCCTCCGCCAACAATAATATGATCAGCCTTAGAGTTAATATTCTTAATTAGTTCTAACTTAGTTGAAACTTTTGCACCACCAATAATAGCTGTATAAGGCTTTTGAGTATTATTTAATGCTTTAGTAAGTGCGTCGATTTCTTGTTCTAGTAGGATTCCTGAGCATGCTGCATTAGCTTGAATAATGGATGAATGAGTAGATGCCTGCTCCCTGTGAGAAGTTCCAAATGCATCAAAGACATATAGATCTCCAAGATTACCAAGTTTATCTCCTAACTCCTCAGTATTTGCTTTTTCTCCATCAAAAAATCTTATATTTTCAAGTAATTGAATACTAGAATTTCCATGAAAAATTGCAGGATCTTCAATAGATTCAATTACTTCTACTCTCTGACCAAAAATCTCCGATGCAGCTTTGGCAACCGGTTTTAAAGAAAAAATTTCTTCATAAGTTCCTTCTGTAGGCCTTCCAAGATGACTTACTAATAAAATTTTTGCGCCCTGATCTAAGGCATAATTTATAGTTGGAAGACATGCTTTTATTCTAGTAAGATCTTGAACATCTCCCTCATTTATGGGGACATTCATATCAACTCTTATAACAAGATTACTATTAGCAATATTTAATGAAGATAACTTAATCATTAACTAGTGATTTTGATAACTCAACAACATTTTCAGTTGTGAAACCAAAATGCTCAAGCAAAACATTAGCAGGAGCAGATTCACCAAAAGATTCGATGCCAAGGACTTTATCGCCCTTATTTAATATCTTGTACCAGGAATTAGGGTGTGATAACTCAACAACAAGAGCCGGCAATTCGGGCTTAATAACTTTTGATTGATAATCATCACTTTGTTCTAAAAATAAATCTAAACATGGCATTGAAATGACATTTGACTTAATTCCATGATCATTTAACAAAGCATCTGATGCATCAAGGACTAGCTGAAGCTCACTTCCAGATGCTATTAATGAGATAGTTGCGTCTACTTCTTCTCGTATTAAGTAGCCTCCGTTTTCAATTGCATTAATCTGTCCTTTCTCCCTAGTAATAGCGCTGGTATTTTGTCTACTTAAAATTAAGCATGTTGGAGAGTTCTCGGAAATAACAGCATTTTTCCAAGCAATAGATGTTTCAACAAGATCAGCAGGTCTCCAATTATAGAGATTTGGAGTAGATCTCAATGTGACTAAGTGCTCTACAGGTTGATGGGTGGGGCCATCTTCTCCTAATGCTATAGAATCATGTGTATAAACAAATATATTTGGCAATCCCATTAGAGCAGATAGTCTCACTGCATTTCTAGCATAATCAGTAAATACTAAAAAAGTTGCACCATATGGCTTAATGCCTCCATGTAGAACCATTCCATTCATAATTGCAGACATCCCAAACTCCCTAACACCATAATTTATATGATTGCCAGTAGGATTTTCATTTGAAAAAGTTGAGCTTGATTTGGAAAAAGTATTATTTGAAGGAGTGAGATCGGCTGAGCCACCAACAAGCTCAGAAAGTTCTTTAACAAAAAAGTTTAAGCATAGTTGAGATGCTTTTCTTGTTGCCATCGAGCTATTTTCTTCATCACACTGATTAAGAAAGTCACTAAATTTTTCTTCAAAATCTACTGGCATTTTCGAAGCAATTCTTCTATTTAGCTCTTCATACTTTTCAGGATTGCTAGATTTATATGCCTCCATTCCAGCATTCCATGATTCATTTATGCTAGTTCCTTCAGATTTATGATCCCAAAAATCATAAATTGATTGGGGTAATTCAAAAGGTGCATATTTCCAGCCGAGAGCTTCCCTGGTTTTTACAATTTCTTCTTCGCCAAGAGGAGCACCGTGAACATCTGAGGTTCCAGATTTATTTGGAGACCCAAAACCAATAGTTGTTCGGCAGAAAATCATAGTTGGTTTTTCAGTTTCATTTTTTGCAGAAACAATTGCCTGGTCTATTTCATCAATACTATGGCCATCAACTTCAATGGTTTGCCAACCATAACTTTCAAACCTCATTACAGTGTCATCAGTAAACCAGTTTTCTATTTCTCCATCAATAGAAATTCCATTCTGGTCATAAAAACAAATTAGTTTTCCTAAATTATGAGTCCCAGCGAAAGAACATGCTTCATGAGATATGCCCTCCATTAGACATCCATCGCCCAAAAATGCATAGGTGAAATGATTAACAGGTGAGTGATCATCAGAATTAAATTCTGCTGCAAGTATTTTCTCTGAAATTGCCATTCCAACTGCATTGGCAATCCCTTGACCTAGTGGTCCTGTAGTAGTTTCGACACCATAATCAAGATCATATTCAGGATGACCAGGAGTTTTAGATTTAAGCTTTCTAAAATCTTTGAGATCATCAATAGAAATCTCATAGCCTGTTAAATGCAATAGGCTATAAAGAAGCATTGATCCATGCCCATTAGATAAAATAAAGCGATCTCTATTAAACCAGTGAGGATTTAGTGGATTGTGATTTAAATGATTTTTCCATAAAGCTGTTGCTATCTCAGCCATACCCATTGGCATTCCTGGATGACCAGAATTCGCTTTTTGTACAGCGTCTATAGAAAGAAATCTTAAGGCATTTACAGGTTCGGAGTGTTGCATTTTTCCCCACTTTTTAGATTTAGATAAATAATAATAGTATTAAAAGAAAATTAATAGATTAAATATGATTTTTTAATATAAAATAGTAAGTTAGTTGATTTATCTTTTTTTTACACATATTTTTGTCTCAAAAAAGCTAACTTTGCATAAGTAATTACTACTGCTAATAGGAGAGAATTAAATGAGTTATATATTCACATCTGAATCAGTTTCAGGCGGTCATCCAGATAAAGTTTGCGATCAAATCTCAGACGCTATATTAGATGTTTATTTAGCATTAGACCCTAATAGTAGGGTTGCTTGTGAAACAATGATAAAAAATAATATGGTCTTTATTGCAGGAGAAATTACTTCTACAGGTAGTCCTGATCTTGAACCAATTGTAAGAAAAACAATTAATGATATTGGATATAACAATGATGAGTATGGCTTTAATGGAGATACATGTGAGTTTACAAATCTTGTATTTGAACAGTCTCCAGATATTTCGCAAGGTGTAACAGAAGGTGAAGGAGAAAACTTAGAGCAAGGAGCTGGTGATCAAGGTCTTATGTTTGGCTATGCCTGTAAAGAAACTGATTCGCTTATGCCTCTTCCAATAGATTTATCTCACAAGCTTGTTAAGAGACAGGCTGATGTAATGAAAAGTGGTGAAATTTCATGGCTTAGACCTGATGCAAAAAGTCAGGTAAGTGTAATTTATTCAGATGATGGAAAAACCATTGAAGGCTTGTCTGCAATTGTCTTATCAACACAACATGATGAAGATGTCACACAAGATGAAATCAAAACTGAGGTAATGGAAAAAATAATTAAGCCAGTTGTTCCAGAAGCATGGCTTTTAGATTCTACAAATATATATATTAATCCAACAGGTAAATTTGTAATTGGAGGCCCAGTGGGCGATTGCGGACTAACAGGTAGAAAAATTATTGTTGACACCTATGGTGGCATGGCCCGACATGGTGGAGGGGCATTTTCTGGTAAAGATCCATCTAAAGTTGATAGATCTGCTGCATATGCAGCCAGATATGTTGCAAAAAATATAGTTGCAGCTGGGCTTGCTGACTATTGCGAAATTCAAGTCTCATATGCAATTGGGGTTGCAAAGCCAACATCTATTCATGTTGAAACTTTTAATAGTGAAAAAATTTCAAAGGAAGCCATTGTAAAAATTGTTGAAGAAGAGTTTGATTTAAGACCAAAAAGTTTGATTAATATGCTCGATTTAAAAAGGCCGATATATTTACCAACCGCTGCCTATGGTCATTTTGGAAGGTCAGATATTGATCTTTCATGGGAAAGAACTGATAAAGCTGCAGATATTGCACAATAAAAATTAATAAGGAAAGTAAAAATGGATAATGATTACAAAGTAGCTGATATTAATCTTGCAGAATTTGGTAGAAGAGAAATCTCGTTAGCCGAAAATGAAATGCCAGCTTTAATGGCTTTAAGAGACAAATATCGTGATGAGCAGCCTCTTGCTGGTGCAAAAATAATGGGTTGCATACATATGACAATTCAAACAGCTGTCTTAATGGAAACTCTTGTTGATCTTGGCGCAGAGTTAAGATGGTCCTCGTGTAACATTTTCTCTACGCAAGATCATGCTGCTGCTGCTATGGCAGCTAAAGGCATACCTACCTTTGCATGGAAAGGAGAAACTGAAGAAGAGTATGAATGGTGTATAGAACAAACTATTTGTAAAGATGGCAAACCATGGGATGCGAATATGATTCTTGATGATGGAAGCGATCTTACTTCCATGGTTCATGCAAAATTTCCAGATATGCTTGAGAATATTCATGGTGTTTCTGAAGAAACAACTACTGGAGTGCATAGACTAAAAGAGATGCTTGAAAAAGGTGAGCTTAAAATTCCAGCTATTAATGTTAATGATTCGGTGACTAAGGCTAAGAATGATAATAAATATGGTTGCAGACATAGTCTTAATGATGCAATCAAGAGAGGCACCGATATGTTATTGTCAGGTAAAAAGGGTTTAGTAATAGGCTATGGCGATGTTGGTAAAGGCTCTGCAGCTAGCCTTGCTCAAGAAGGAATGATCGTAAGCGTTGTTGAATCAGATCCAATCTGCGCGATGCAGGCTTGTATGGATGGTTTTGCGGTTGTTTCCTGTTATAAAGATGGTGTTGTTACAAGGAATCCTGACGATATAAATATGCAAGTTATGGGTGATATTGACCTTGTAGTTACGACCACTGGCAATGTAAATGTTTGTGATTCTGCTATGTTAACAACTCTTAAAAATACTGCTGTTGTTTGTAATATTGGCCATTTCGATAACGAGATAGATACAGCTTTTTTAAGAGATGAGTTTTATTGGGATGAAATTAAACCTCAAGTTCATAGAATTTTTAGAGATACAAAACCAGAAGGAACACCTGATCTTTCAAGCAAAAACTACATTATCCTTTTAGCTGAAGGACGACTAGTAAATCTTGGTAATGCAACTGGCCACCCAAGTAGAATTATGGATGGATCTTTCGCAAACCAGGTGTTAGCTCAAATACATTTATTTAAGCAAGGTTTTGCTAATATAAATGATGAGGACAGAAAAAAGGAAATGATTACTGTTGAAGTCCTCCCCAAAAAACTTGATGAAGAAGTTGCTTCTTTAATGGTTGCAGGTTTCGGGGGTGTCGTCACCAAGCTTACAAAAGATCAAGCTGATTACATTAATGTTCCTCAAGAAGGTCCATTTAAAGAAGAAAGCTACAAATATTAGTCTTAATCTGTGCAATTATGGGCATAATTGCCCATAATACGCACTATGAATTTAATCAAAATCATATTTAGTTTGCTAATCTTAGCTTCCTTAACAGGCTGTGGTGTAAAAGGCCCTTTGGTTAATTCATCTATTATTACAAAAATACAATGAATACATTTAAATACATAGATGGAAGATTGCATTGTGAAGGCGTTGATCTTTCAATGCTTGGAGAAACATATGGTACTCCTTCGTATGTTTACTCAAAAAAAACCATTCAAGAAAATGCTAAAGCATATGTAAATTCATTTACCAACAGCGATAACCTAGCTTGTTTCGCAGTTAAATCACTGAGTAATTTATCAATACTTAATATCATTAAAAATAGTGGGTGTGGATTTGATATTGTTTCGGGTGGCGAGCTTCATAGGGTCCTATCAATTGGTGCAGAGCCTAAGAAAGTTATCTTTTCTGGAGTAGGTAAAACAAAGAAAGAGATAGAGCAAGGAATTAATAGTGGCATCTTATCTTTTAATGTTGAATCTGAATCTGAGCTATACAGAATTGAAAAAGTTGCAGATGAAATTGGATCGCCTGCACCTATTTCAATAAGAATAAATCCTGATATTGATTCGGGTGGCCACGATTATATAACTACTGGGAGAAAAGGTGATAAATTTGGAATTTCTGAAACAAGAAAAATTATTGATTTATGTAATCATGCTCACCAAGCAAAGCATCTAAAAATAGTAGGACTTGCCTGTCACATAGGATCACAAATTCTTGATCTTGACAGCTTTATTAAATCAGCTGATAAAATTTTTGAGTTAGCTGATGAATTAGCAAATTTTGATATTTCACTAGAGTTCTTAGATCTTGGCGGAGGTCTGGGTATTTCATATGAAGACGAAGTGCCACCTTCACCTTTCGATCTTATTTCTTGTCTAGAAGAAAAATTTAAAAACAGAAAAGAAAGATTGATCTTAGAGCCAGGAAGAAGCATATCTGCAAATGCAGGAATTCTTCTAACACAAGTTGAATATATCAAAGATAATTTCTTGATTGTTGATGCGGCAATGAATGATCTTTTGAGACCCTCGCTCTATAAAGCACATCATGATGTATGCAATGTAATAGATAAAAAAGATAATTTAAAGAAATGGAATATTGTTGGCCCAATATGTGAATCATCTGATTTTCTAGCTAAAAATATTTCTCTAGATGTAAATGAAGATGATTTAATTGCTATTAAAAATGCTGGTGCATATGGTTTTGTTATGGCATCAAACTATAACTCAAGGCCAAAAGCCTGCGAAATTCTTATCGATGGAAATGAATCAAAGATTATTCGAGAAAGAGAGACACTTGATGATCTTCTTGAAAAGGAGAAGATTCTAAATGATTAGTTTTGATAAGATGCATGGCAATGGTAATGATTTTATTGTTCTCAATTCAATAGAAAATACTTATAAATTATCAAAATCGATAATTAAGAAACTGTCTGATAGAAATTTTGGCATTGGATTTGACCAAGTAATTTTAATTGGCCCTCCAACTAAAGATAGTTTTGATTTTTCAATAAGATTCTTTAATGCAGATGGTGGCGAGGCATCAATGTGTCTAAATGGAATAAGGTGTGCTGCTGCATATGTCTGGCGAAATAATTTTGCTCCTAAGAAGATTATTAAGTTTAAAACTAAAAATAGAATTGTGGTTTGTGAGCCCTACAAAAACCAGGTTAAGGCAACACTCCAGATCCCGTCTATACATATTGATACTAAATTAGATAAAAAAATCGCAAAATTAACTTCTGATAAATTTAGTCTGGTTGATGCAGGAAATATGCATCTTTGTATTAAATCAACTTCAGTAAAAAATAAAGATCTTAATTCAATATATAAAAAGTTTGAAAAACTAATCAAGCCTCTAGGATTTAATTTATCAATATATAAACTATCCAAGAATATTGCTGATATGAGGACTTATGAAAATGGTGTTGGTGAAACTTTTTCATGTGGATCTGCAGCTTTGGCTGTTGCTTCATTATGCATTCAAGATAAATTTAAGACTATTTCTCCTGGTGGAGAATTAAATTTCATTAAAAAAAATAATGCTAATATAGAAATGATGGGTCCAGCTAAATATATATATTCAGGAAACATAAATGTCTAATAAGTTAGATGCGAAAGATGTTGAACTTTTTTTACTTGATAATTTAGATTTTTTTGAATCGAGAGAGTCTCTTCTTAGTGAAATGAAATTTAAAGACTCAACGAGTTCTGCATCGTCCTTGCTGGAAAGGCAAATATATAAGCTCAGAGATGAACAAAAAGATTTAATGGGTCTTTTAACTTCTTTTATTGAAACTGCACAACTAAATGAAGATTTATTCAACAAATCAAAGGGGTTAACTTTGTCTATTCTAGATGCATCAGATAAAGATGAAGTTATAAGTGCCGTTCAAAATGATTTCACAAAGAGTTTTAATATTAATAATTGTCAGTTAAATTTTTATTCAAATTCAGAAATAGATAATATAGAAAAAGAGACTGGCATGTCTTTTCATAAAGGTGCCATCCATTGTGGATCTTTTTCAAGTGAAAAAATGGAATTTCTTTTTGGAGACAGCAAAGTTGAATCAGCTGCCATAGCTGTTTTGATCAACAAAACTGAAATTGGATTGCTTAAGCTTGGCAGTTATGAAAGAACTAGATATCTTGGTGATGAAGATACGACCTTTATAGAATATATTAGAGATATCTTAGAAAAAAAATTTCAATCAATAGACAGCCTTAATGCCTAAAAAATATTTTGTTTATAAAGATATAGGGCTTTATATAAATTATATTTCTGAAGTTAAAAATCTCTCAAAAAATACATCTAATTCATATCAAAGGGATCTTAGAAAATTATCTAAATATTTAGAGTCCATAAATATTGCAACCTATCATGAGATAGATGATGCCATATGCTCTGGCTGGCTTGGGAGTCTTTATGCATTGGAAAATAATCCGAGAAGCATCCAAAGACATCTATCATCCGCAAAAGGTTTCTTTAAATTTCTTAAAAAAAACTCTTTAATTGATTCATCACCCTTTGATTTAATTACAGCTCCCAAGTCACCCACTTATTTGCCTGAGGTTTTATCGCCTGAAGATGTAAGCCAGTTACTAAATTTTAAGCCTGCTGATTCCTTAGAAATAAGAGATCTTGCCATTGTTGAACTTATGTACTCATCAGGATTAAGGGTTTCTGAGGCTGCAAATATTAATTTAGAAGACTTCGAAGAAGAAATGTCTTTTCTTAGAGTTTTGGGCAAAGGTTCTAAAACAAGGCTTGTGCCGATTGGCAGATATGCTAAAGCAGCTATAGACAACTGGATTTTAGAAAGATCAAAATTCTCAAATGAATCTAATGCACTATTTATAAATTTAAAGGGCTCAAGGCTTACTATCCGCAGTATTCAACTAAGATTAAAAAGATTAGCTTTAAAACAAGGACTTCCTCCAATTCATCCACATATGTTAAGACATAGCTTTGCAACTCATATGCTAGAATCCAGCGGCGATCTCAGAACTATCCAAGAACTATTGGGCCATAGTTCACTATCTACAACACAAATTTATACTAAGTTAGATTATCAACATCTTGTCAAAATATATGATCAAGCCCATCCCAGAGCAAAAAAATGAATGAGAAAATCAAAATGATTACTTTTGATCTCGATGATACTCTTTGGGATAACAGACCCACGATCACAAATGCAGAAATTGAAACTAGAAAATGGATAGAAGGCAAAGTTGGAAGTATTAATTGGGGAGATTTAAATGATTTTCTTCTTCTTAGAGAAGCCTTAATTGAAAAAGATAAAAGTATTGCTTGGGATATAAGTAAGCTGAGAATTGAAATTTTTAAAGAAAAAATGAAAGGTTTAGGTTCATCATATGATATTCAAAAACTTGCAGAGGATGCCTTCGACTTTTTTCTTAAAAAAAGACATGAGATTAAATTATTTCCCGGTGTAGAAGATGTTATTAAAAATCTTTCAAGAAATTACACCCTAGGAGTTCTTACTAACGGTAATGCTGATATTTATAAATTAAATATTGGTAAATATTTTAAATTTTCAATTAGTTCATTAGAAGCTCAAGATAGTAAGCCCAATAAAAGTCATTTTGAACTAGCTAAAAACTATCTTGTAAACGTAACATATAATGAAATGCTTCATATTGGAGACCATCAAATTAATGACATCTTGGGCGCACATGCTCTTGGTATTAATGTCTTATGGTTTAATAACAACGAAGCTTCATGGAAGCAAAATTTTGAAAAACCAGAAGAGTTTTCTAATTGGCAAAACCTAGAAAACATTATTAAGGAAAAATATGAGTCAAGATGAACTAACAAAAGCCATAATTAATATTATTAATAAGGAACTTGGTGTCGTAAAAGAAATTCTTCCTAAAGACCTTTTAAAAAATTTACAAAAAGTTATTAGTCCTGAATTAGAAAACCTAATTGAAAAAAGTGGTTATGTCTCTAAATCTAAGTACAAAGCACTTGAGAGATTAGCTCAAGAATTAGAAGAAAGAATAGCTGATCTTGAAAAGAAAATTAAAGAGTAAGAATATACTTTGATAGCTCTTTAATATCGTTTTCAGAGAGAGCAGCTGCTTGAGCATACATAAGGGCGCTTTGAGGGCCTCTCTCAATATTATTCTTATATTCATTTAATGCTGAAGCAATATATTCACTAGTTTGGCCTTTAAAAGATGGTCCAATTCCACCCTCACCCTTTGCTCCATGACAGGCAATACAGCCAGCATAAAGTTTAGTACCTTTGGATGCAGCACCACTATCGGCGATAGTTGCAACCTCGCCACACTCCTGACCTTCAATACAAATATTTACATTAAGATGGATTCTCTCAATTACAGATTCATCATATTTTTTACCATTAAAGAGAAATATTGCGCATAAAGGTAAGATATATAAATAGTATTTGTTTTTCATATTTTTTCCTATGAGTTTGGTCTTTGAAGTTCAATAACGTGATCAACAACTTTTAACATGTCGCTAAAAGAACCTCTTGACTGAATTACATATGTTCCATCAACAATGATCATCGGCACAGCTGAAATTTTTAACTGTTTTGCATATTTAATGCCTCTGTTAACTTTTTGTTTGACTGAAAAAGAGTTTAAATACTGTTCAGTTACTTCTGGAGCTACACCAAATTTTTCTAAAAACTCTTTGATTGCTTTGGGATTTTGTAAAAAGTTGCCTTCCTTATGTATTGTTACAAATACAGCTGAATGGGTTGATGGGTCTAGCTTTAAAGCCTCAATTGTATAAAAAAGAGCAGCATGTAATTGATGAATGCCTCCCCAAGTAATTGGCATTTTTGTTAATTTAGTATCTGAGTCTAAATTTTCTTTCCAACTATTAATTGCAGGCTCAAAAGAATAACAGTGTGCACAGCCGTACCAAAAAGACTCAGTGACTTCAACAATACCATCTTTTTTAACCGGCAAAGGATTGTCGACTAATACATAGTCTCTACCTAACTTGTATTCAGCGCTTAGTGAAACTGTTAAAAAAGCTATAAAAGAAAATCTAGTTAGTTTTGTAAGTGCTTTAATCATTTATATAAACCATGCATGTAATTAGCCAATGCATCTATTTCATTGTCTGTAAGATTCTCTGCTATTGATTGCATTACTAAGGATTGTTCACCAGCGTTTCTTTCTTTTGACCTGTATGCTTTTAAGGATGAAACTAGATATCCAACTTGCTGCCCAGCTACTGCTGGATAATTGGCAAGATTATTACCATCACCATATACTGAATGACACGATGTGCATGCAGGTATCTGTTTTTTAATATCACCAAATCTGTAAAGCTTTGTACCAAGCTCTAATAATTCAGTATCATTTTTTGCCTGACCGCCTGTTGAAACATTTGAGCTATAAAAAGCAGCTATATCTAAAAGATCTTTTTCGCTTAAGGATTGTAAATAAGGTGTAACAGTCATCATTAAAGCATTGTTTCTTTCTCCGCTCCTAAAATATTTTAACTGTTCATATAAATATTTTTCATTTTGGCCAGCAATTTTAGGCCAATCCGAATTAATGCTATTTCCATCTGCACCATGACATGCAGCACAGGATTGCACTAAAGCTGAGCCTTTAGATGCATCACCGGATACAAATCCTTTGGGCATATCATCAGGCCCTAATGATTTTTCTGCAGCGTTGGTATTGAATACCAAAACAAATGTAGCTGTTAATATCAAAAATGATTTCATAAAACTTAATAAGTGTGTCTTTGTGATGTGTATTATAAACATAGGTTGGTATGATATAAACGATTATATGAAAAACCTTTTTAAAGATACAAAATTCATGCTTGGTGTAACTAAGTATAAAAATCTACCAGAAGATGTGGGCGATGAGATTCTTTTGGCAGGAAGGTCTAATGCTGGGAAATCGAGTGCCCTTAATGCTTTAACAGGCAATCCAAAATTAGCAAGAATTAGTAAGACTCCTGGAAGAACAACAGAGATTAATTTTTTTGAAGTAAATGATTCGCTTAAGTTAGTTGATTTACCAGGATATGGATTTGCCAAATCTAGCTCATATAAAAGAAAGGACTGGGCGCCTCTTTTAGAGGAATACTTTGCAAGAAGGGAGTCGCTAAAAGCAGTTATTATTTTTATGGATATCAGGCATCCATTAAAAGACCGCGACAAGGATATGATTGCTTTATGCAATAGCGAAAATATTCCTTTTATACCGGTATTAACCAAAAGCGATAAGCTATCTAATAACCAAAAAAACAAAGCCCTTTCTCAAGTAAATAAAAATATGGTTGGTGTAGAAGCCATAGCAGTATCTTCAAAAGATATTACTGGTTTTGACAAGCTATCAAAGGAAATACTAAACTTTTCAAGTGCTTGAATACCAAAAACAAAACTGTCAATTAACCTTAAGAGAAGGCTTGGAATGCTATTATCGGTCTTTTCCAAAATCAAAAGAGATACTCAAAGATAGTCCTGAATCAGGATATCTTTTGCGTGATCATGATTGTACTCATGTCATTTTTGGTCTTGATATATCAATTGATCAAGAAGCTATATTAGACACATGGGTCCTATGGGGCTCTTCATTCAAGTGGAAGTACCTTATGAGCTATGCAAAACTTCCACAAATTAAAGATCTTCAGAAAAGACTTTTTAATGAATTTGGAATTAAAGGATTTTTAAGTCTTTACTGGAATACTATTGGCATAAAAAGAAAAGTTTTTTTTAGGACTCGAAAAATGAAAAAAAAGTGGCCTTTTCAAATGCCAAAGGAATATTTAGATATAAAAATATCAGACCTAAGAGAAATGCATGGCATTAATATACTTTCAGCAGAAGAATTAAATTACAAGCCAACCCAATGGTCTGGATCTATAAGTAAATAAATATTTAGTGTGCTTCGTTCCAATTTTTTCCTATTGCTGCGTCTGCAATGAGAGGAATATTTAGTTTTACGGCATTCTCCATCATATCCTTCACTAATTTCAAAACTTCCTCTGCATTTGTTTTAGGTGTTTCAAAAATCAATTCATCATGGACCTGCATTATCATTTTTGTTTGAGGTAACTCTTTATTCAAAAAGGAATTAATATCAATCATGGCTTTTTTGATTATGTCTGCTGCGGATCCTTGCAAAGGCCCATTAATAGCAGCTCTCTCTGCTGCCTGTCTTCTTAAACCATTCGCAGCATTAATTTCATTAAGGTATAAACGCCTGCCCATAAGGGTTTCAACAAACATATCTTCTTTAGCTTGGGCTTTTGTATTGGCCATGTAATCTTTGACGCCTGTATACCTTTCAAAGTAAGTATCTAAATATTTTTGTGCATCCGCTCTTGGTATATCTAATTGTCTTGTTAGCCCAAAAGCTGACATTCCGTACATTAGGCCAAAATTAATTGCTTTTGCACTTCTTCTTTGTTCATCAGTTACATTTTCAATTTTTACTCCAAAGACTTCAGCTGCCGTTGAAGAATGAACATCCAATCCATTTTTAAATGCATTTGTTAGGTTCTTGTCTTTTGAAAGGTGTGCCATGATTCTCAGCTCAATCTGAGAATAATCAGCAGATATCAAAAGATTTCCTTTTTCAGGTATAAAAGCTTCTCTTATCCTTCTTCCCTCTGCAGTCTTAATTGGTATATTTTGTAAATTAGGTTCGGTTGATGAAAGCCTTCCAGTTGAAGTTATAGCTTGTTGATAAGAAGTATGAATTCTTTGTGTAACAGGATTCTCAATTTTAATAAGACTATCGGTATATGTTGATTTAAGTTTTGCCAAAGTTCGATATTGAAGAATAATTTTTGGTAACTCATATTCTTCAGACAATCTTTGCAAAGTTTCTTCATTTGTTGATGGCTGTCCTTTTGGAGTTTTCTTAAGGACTGGTAACTTGAGTTTTTCATATAGTACTTCTAAGAGTTGCTTAGGTGAGTCTAAATTAAATTCTTCTCCAGCGATTTTGAATGCCTGAGAACTTAAATCTGATATCTTTTCTGCAAGCTCTTCTGAATGAGCAGCTAATTTTGCTTTATCAATTTTTGCTCCATTTTGTTCAACATTAGAAAGAACATGAACAAGCGGGTACTCAATCTCTTTTAGCAACTTCTTTTGTGTTGGCTTGTCTTCAAGCAGCTCCTCAAGTTTGTTAAAAAGTCTTAGAGTTATATCGGCATCTTCTGCTGCATAATTAGTTGCGACATCAATTTCAACCTTTGAAAAACTGATTTGTTTTGATGCAGTTCCAGCAACATCACCGTACTTTATTGTTTCGTAATCAAGATAATATGAAGCTAGCTTATCCATGCCATGCCTGGTAGCAGTGCTGTTAAGAACATAAGACATTAACATAGTATCTGCGTGGAATTTATCCAACTGAATTTTATGCTTTGATAAAATTGGTATATCAAATTTTAAATTCTGGCCAATAGCTTTTTCTTTGTTCTTTTCTATGGCCGTTCCAATGATATCTACAACTAATTCAAGAGTTGGTTGTTTAGGACAGTCTTCGTAATTATGGCCTATCGGTATATAACACCCAGCTCCCTCTTTTACAGATAATGATATGCCAACAAGATTTGCAGTAATTGTATCCAATGAATCTGTTTCAGTATCTATTGCAAAAACCTTACATTCATCGAGTTTCTTTGCCCAAGCTTTTAATTGATCTTCTTTTAAAACAGTCTCATAGTTTTTATTTTTCTCTTTTAAGGCTTCTTTGTTATCTAGTTGTTTTGAGTTTTTATCTGCAGATTCTTTTGAGGAATTTTTTGGCATTGGCCTGAACTCCAATTCTGCAAAAAGCTCATCAAGCCTCTCTTGATTTGCGTTAAGCTCAAGCAAACTATCAAATTCCAGACCCAAATCAACATCTTGTTTTAAAGATACAAGTTCTACATTTCTATCTAAATCAGCAAGAGAATTACGAAGGTTTTCTCCAACTACACCCTTAATGGATTCAGCATTAGCTTTTATACCATCTAAGTTTTTATATTGATTTAGCCACTTGGCTGCTGTTTTTTGACCAACCTTTGGAACTCCTGGAATATTGTCAGAGGTATCTCCAACTAGAGCAAGCATATCTCTGATTTGGTTTGGTTGAACACCAAATTTATCAAATACTTTTTCTTCAGTAAAAATTTGATGTGTCATTGTATTCATAATTGTTGTATGAGGGTCCTCAACCAACTGCATCAAGTCTTTATCTAAAGAGGAAACAACTGCTTTATAATTTTTTTCTTTTGACTTCTTTACCAAAGTTGCAATTACATCATCTGCTTCAACACCTGAGATCTCAATTAGAGGAAATCCTATTGCTTTACATATTTCTTTTAGCGGCGCCAGCTGATCTCTTAGATCATCAGGCATAGGTGGTCTATTAGCTTTGTATTTTTTATAAATTTCACTTCTAAAGGTTTTTCCTTTAGCATCAAAAACGACAATAATTGGTGAACCTTCACTATCTTTTTTTAGAGTCATCAACATATTTGTGACTCCTTTAATTGCTCCGGTGGGCTGCCCTTTTGATGTGCTTAGGGGAGGCATAGCGTGATAAGCACGATATAAATATGAAGAACCATCAATTATAAATAATCTATCTTTCATATTAATTTAATTTCCTATCTAAGGTGTATTCTGCAAGAGTATTTCTTATACTATTGTAAAACTATCAATTTTTATGTTTAAACGCCTTAAAAACTTTACTATTTCAGTGTATCAAAACTATTTTGAAATAGCCGCATGTTTAGGTGCAAGTTTGATAATTATATTAGCAATTTTTATGGATTATATTTTAAGTCTTCAAGCTTGTCCGATGTGCATGATGACAAGATACCTTTTTGGTGTAATTTCTGTTATTGCATTTTTAGGCTTCTTAATTAAAAAAATATATTTATTAGATAAGCTTCTCATAGTTTTGGCGTCAGTTTGCGGACTTGCTGTCACAGGAAAACAAATCTATCTACAAAACCTTAGCCCAGAAGAAATTAGTAACTTGCCCATGAGTTGTGGCATGCCTTTAGAAACACAAATAGAATATTTTGGTTTTTTTGGAGGTATTGCTAATGCTTACAAAGGTGGGCCAGCATGTGCTGAAGTTAATTGGAGTTTCATTTTTAACTTTGCAGAATGGGGTTTTTTATTCTTCTTAATTTTCTTGATATCTTCAGTACTTAAATTATTTAGAATATAAATTAATCGATTTTGTAACAAAACTACAAGCATAATCGCTTATAAAGCCTTTATTTTAGGGATTTTTTATAGTATTTGACTACTATATGATCCTAATATCTAATTCACTACAAATATGTAAAATTTTTACAATTATATATAATGGTTTTAATAGGGTCAGAATTAATTATGAATGAAACTAATACGGCACAAGCATTTCATCTAAATAATGAAAAATTAATTGCTCATGCTGTAAAAAATAATGAGGGCACTATTGCTAGTAATGGTGCTTTTGCTACATCTACTGGAACTAGAACAGGCAGAAGTCCCAACGATAGATTTATTGTAGATGAGCCTACAACATCAAGCCTTATTGATTGGGGAGAAATTAACAAACCCTTCAGTTCAGAAAAATTTGATTTACTTTGGGATAAGGTTGATAACTATCTGTCAAATAGAAATAGATATATCTCTCATCTTCATGTTGGCTCACATCAAGAACACTATTTACCAATAAAAGTAACTACCGAAACAGCATGGCATGGTTTATTTGCAAGAATAATATTTGTTGTTCCAAATGAATTTAATCCGTCAAAAAAAGAGGAATGGGAGATTCTAAGTGCCTCTAACTATGAATGTATCCCCGAAGAAGATGGAACCAACTCAGAAGCATGTGTGATTATAAATTTTGAAAAAAGAAGAGTTTTGCTTGCTGGTATGAAGTATGCAGGTGAGCTTAAAAAATCTATGTTTTCTGCTCAAAATTTTTTATTACCTGAAAAAGATGTGCTCCCAATGCACTGTTCAGCTAATGTAAATTCCGATGGTAAGGTGGCTCTCTTTTTTGGACTATCAGGAACTGGCAAAACTACACTATCAGCAGATCCAACCTGTTCATTAATTGGCGATGATGAGCATGGTTGGGGACAAGGATCGGTATTCAATTTTGAAGGAGGATGTTACGCCAAAACTATAGATCTTTCAGAAAAAAATGAACCTGTAATTTATCGTGCAATTAAGCATGGAAGTGTGATTGAAAACGTATTTTTAAATGAAAACAATGAACCTGATTATTACAATACTTCTCTTTCTGAAAATGGGAGGTGTTGTTATCCTAGATCACACATAGAAGATGCAGTTGAAGAAAATGCTTCGAATGAACCTGAAACTGTAATCTTTTTAACTTGTGATCTAACTGGGCTCATACCCCCTGTTTCAATACTTTCAAAAGAGGCTGCTGCATATCATTTTCTTAGTGGATATACTGCAAAAGTTGGATCAACTGAAATAGGATCTGATTCAGCAATTGAGTCTACTTTCTCAACATGCTTTGGTGCTCCTTTTTTCCCTAGGCCAGCTGGGGTATATGCTGATTTGTTAATGAAAAGAGTGGAAGCTTTTAATTCCAAAGTTTTTTTAGTTAATACTGGGTGGACTGGAGGTCCATATGGCACAGGATCAAGATTTGATATACCAACAACTAGAAGAATAGTTAATGCTATTCAAAATGGTGAGCTTAGTGATGTCGAGACACGACATATCCCAGGACTTAATCTAGAAATACCAAAACATGTCGATGGCGTCGACAGTAAATTGCTGAACCCAATTGAAACTTGGGAAAATGCTGAAAGCTATGAATCCTACTTAAAAGAATTAGTTAAAAAATTCCAAGATAACTTTAAAAAATTTAATGTAGGACATGATATTATCTCCGCAGGACCAAAATTATAGAGATAAATGTGGAATTCCACACCTTATTAAAAAATCTTAATATAAAATCTTTTTTTTCAGATCTAATAATCGAAAGAGGTATTGAAAAAGAATCTTTAAGAATTGATAGAAATGGATTTATCTCAAAGGCAGATCATCCAAAAAGTCTTGGATCCTCATATACAAACTCATCAATAACAACCGACTTTGCTGAGTCACTTATTGAAATTGTTACACCAACTTATACAAACATTGATGAGCTTTATGAAAAACTAAAAGCAATACATGTCTTTATTAATCAAAATTTGAATGATGGAGAAATGCTTTGGCCATTTTCCATGCCTCCAAGAATAGGTAGTGAATCAGACATAAAAATTGCAACATATGGAAGAACGAATATGGGCAAGCTAAAGCACGTCTATAGAAGAGGTCTAGCTATTAGATATGGAAAAACTATGCAGTGTGTCTCTGGTATTCATTATAATTTTTCTATAGCTGATAAATCATTTAGAAAATTAGGGTGTATGTCTCAAGAAGATAAAAACAAGGCATACCTAGATCTAATTAGGAATTTCAAAAGGCTATTTTGGTTTGTATTAATTGAATTTGGTAGCTCGCCAGTGGTTGATAAATCTTTTGTCGCTGGCAGGGATAATGATTTAGATTTTCTCAATAAATCAGATTTATTTAAACCCAATGCAACCTCGTTAAGGATGAGTGATATTGGCTATCAAAGCAAAGCTCAAAAAAATCTTAATTTTAAATATAATGATTTAGACACATTCTTGCTTGAATTAAAGAAAGCAATCGTTAATCCCTACCCAGAGTTTAAAGAACTTGGTTTAAAAGATAATGAAAATAATTTTCAACAAATATCAAATGGCATTTTGCAAATTGAAAATGAGCTTTATGACTGCATAAGGCCCAAAAGAGCTGGTGAAAGTGGTCAAAGGCCATATGAGCTTCTTAAAAATAAAGGCATACAGTATGTTGAGGTTAGGGGAATCGACCTTAACCCTGATGAGGCTATTGGAATTTCGAAAGAGCAAATTAAATTGCTAGATCTTCTGCTTATTTATTGTCTTATCACACCTAGTTCAAAAATGACTGATGAGGAAAAAATAAAAATTGAGCAACAAGATGTAAGTGTAATTAAATCTGGTAGAGACTCTAACATACCTATTTTATTTAAAAATAAAGAAACAAAAATAGCTTCAGCCAGAGATGAGCTAATCGAAGACCTCAGAAAACTTGCATATGAATTTAAAGACAACTCCTTTATTGATGCTGTGAATAATTTAGGTGATTTTAGAAAAAATGAATTTAAGCAAGATAAATCATTTCATGATATAGGTCTTAATAAAGCTATTGAAAATCATCAGCTGCTTAATTCTTTTTCAAATATTGATGTCAGATTGTGCGAAAAGGAAGCTAGTGAATCATTAAAAGAGTTTGATAAAATAAATCTAAAGCAAGAAATAGCTTTTAATGATTTTATAGAAACATACAACTCAAAAATATAAATAGGGGTAAATATGAAGGCTTTACAGTGTGTGGAACTTGGTGGTCCAGAAAAACTAGTGGTTAATGAAGTTGCAGATCCTGTGATTGCTGAAGATCACATAATTATTGAAGTTAAATCTGCAAGCGTTAACTTT